>Ga0307517_10015112_pt1 | contig 10285 bp, 4 predicted proteins | sample 23_EM_MG_FD_194515 | JGI IMG/M metagenome (GOLD analysis project Ga0307517, IMG submission 194515) | Populus trichocarpa ectomycorrhiza microbial communities from riparian zone in the Pacific Northwest, United States - 23_EM | ecosystem: Host-associated > Plants > Roots > Unclassified | place...
ATATTCTAGATAGAGATGCTCTAAAAATATATATGCAGTAGAGAATGAAAATTATGCACCTTTGTTATGAAGGTTTCAAAGTGTATTTATATCTCATGAGTCTTATTCTTTTGTGAAGAGGAGGGCATGCAGTGTAATTACTCTGATAGTATTTAATGAAGGATAAATATCTCTTACATTTTTATTAATGTTTGATGGGAATATGGTGGGTCCTTAGATGACTTTTATACACTAAAAAGGTGTAATCTTACCCTAATAACATTTAATGAGTGATAAATATCACTTGCATCTATACTAATGTTCGATGAGAATATGTTAAGTCCTTTAAGGACTTTTATACACCTAAAAGGTGTATAAAGATTAGGGTCCAAGACGTCAAATGCAGCTAAACCCATGAAGATTGAGTTCTTCTCGAGGTTAGACCCAATGAAGGATGGTCATTCCCTTGAGCATGCCCAAGGGAAGATGGTCGTTACCTTGGATTTGGCTAACTGTTAAGTTCAAGTGCCTTGGGTCTGGCATGTTTACTAGACATACATTACCTAGCACTTGGTTGACTATCAAGTCCAAGTACCTTAGATCTAGCATGTTTGTTAGACATACATTACCTAGCACTTGGTTGACTATCAAGTCCAAGTACCTTAGATCTAGCATGTTTGTCAGACCCACGTTACCTTGGATGTGGCAGACTGCCAGGTCCAAATGCTTTGGATCTGGTATTTTTGTCAGATCCACATTACATTGGACTTGGCTAACTGCCAAGTTCAAATGTCTTGGGTCTAGTATTTTTTCCAGACCCACATTACCTTATACCTTTGGGTGTGCCAAGGGAGGATGGTCATTCTCTTGGACGTTCCAATGAAGGATGTGCATTCTCACGAGCATGTCAAGAGCTTGGCTTACTACCAAGCCTAGCATGCTCGGGGTTTGGCACATTGCTAAACCCAAAAGCGTCTAAGTTGTGGTTGGCACAAGACCCAACATACCGGGGCTTGGCACACTATCAAGCCCCTACTAGAGACATGCTAATTCCCTTGGGCGTGCCCAATAGAGGAGGGTCATAAAGGTTTTTTTAGGTCCATTAAAAATAAGTTTATCAAAATCCAAGTTACGGGATAAACTTTTGGTTGCCAACGGGTCAATATTGAAACCTCCCGACCCGTCTACATACCTAGTCCATGTTCCAAATCAAATTGTTTTGAAGTTGTCATGACATGACATAACATAGTCAACTTAACAAGTTTAAAAGCAAGTCAAATAATTGATAAAAATGTGTTTTAGGTTACATATAAATTCCAATGTGACATAATTTTTTTTAAAAAATAGGGGAAATTACCCCTGACATTCTATAGTTTGGTCGAAATTATACTTGTCTACAAAGTTTTGAAAATTTACACTTTAACCTAGGTCAAAGGAAAACTTCAAAAATGATGAAATATTGCTTGTCTACAAAGTTTTGAAAATTTACACTTCGCAACCTAGGTCAAAGGAAAACTTCAAATATGATGAAATATTACTTGTATGCCCTATATATATTATCATTTCACCTACTCTCTCTGACTTTCTCTTTCTTCGATAAATAATATAGATCCAATGATTTCTCTCAAATTAAACAACAAAAATACATATTCAAATTGATTTATCACACAAACTCATGTTTCATCATGGTTGTCTATACGAGGTAAAAGAATCTCACACATTTTCAAATTGATTTATCGTACGATTTGGGTCTTCAAAATTTAAGGTGGGTTTTAGAGAATTAAATTGAGAAACAAATATTCTAAGTAAAAATTTATTTATGGAAATAAAGTGGTGGATCTTAGTCTTACTATTGGGTAAGGATATTTTACTTTACTATTGAGCTGGATAAAAAAGAGAAGGCTTTTTCATAAGACACTAAAGCTAAAGCTAGGTTTAACCAGTAAATATAATTCTAACCACTCTATCCATTGAGTGTCCTCTTTTCAAATAAGGAGGGGGCATTCGATAGAGAGAAAAAATCTAAGAAATGACTCTTGCTATTACACCCCACTCAGTATTGCTCAATCTGCAAACTACATACCACCATTTTTACTTAGGGTGTGTTTATTTTAGTTTCTGTTTTTGCTTGTTGTGGGGTACAACCCTCCACAACAAAAAACACAAGAGCAGAAACAGCAAATTCATACTTTTTCTTTTGTGTATTTTGCTTTAGGTGATGGATCCACTACTAAAAACAAACGCAGTAGCAAAAACAAACATACATTTAGCTGAGATGAAGTGTGATTTATGCCCATTAAGATGAAGTGTGATTTATACTCATTTAAAGTTGTAGTTTGAAAAGTAGTAGTGTTGTAAGCATATGCTTATGTGATAACCCTAAATAGGCACCTAGTAGGTTGTAGTAAAAAAAAATATTTAAAAGGATTACATGATGATTTGAAAGCATTATTGTCTTATTAATTGTATTTTGTATTGTTGGTCAATGGGTAAATCTTAAACTTTGTGGTATAAAAAAGAAAACATTAGCTTAGCATTTTCTCTAAAAGCTTAAATTTTTTTGTCTACTCTCACGTGTTTTAATCTACATGTTCTTACATCAGAAAACCTTTATAAATTTCTATCATTTCTTCTTACCTATTTGCACCCTTCTTTAATGTGCATCTGTAACTCTTTTTTTAATTATTGGTGAGCAGTGAACGAATGTAGGCTGCCCATCTGATTTTTCTAGCTAGATTAGTTTGCAAATCACTCCAATCTAAAGTTAATTCTTTGTCTTACTATACACCACATATTTGATAAAAATCCAAAATAAAATAGCAACTTGTAGTTATGCCAGTTTTGCAATTTTACACTAAAAATTATTTTTAACTCTATGGAATTTTCATTATTTTAATGAAATAAGGACTTTAGTCATTAAATAAAAAATAATAGAAAACTTGCAAATAATCTTACAATTGTTTTTGACTTTTTTTGGACGTGCCAGGGACAGGATATAAATTGTTACACATACACCAAAATTTAGGTTGCTAAGTATATTTTTTCAAAATTCAGTGGCAAGTGCAATTTCAACCAAACTACAGGAGGTTAGAGATAATTTTCTCTTAAAATATTAAGATGATGACCTATCAAATTGATCCGGGTTTCGTAGCCTAACTCACCTAACCAATAACTTGGGTCATTGACTTTATCGGGTTTTAATTTTTTTAGACTATTTTATATTTAATCATACGATGAAAAAAATAGTTGTTCATAAAACTAAACACCAACTCAATGTCAGGATGTTAATTTGAGACCTCAATAACTTCATAGAAAGCAAATCGAAATAAATTTTGAAACTCAATTCTTAATCAACAGAAGCTAACTAATAAAACCTATGGCCCGGGTCATGCACTCCATTAGATTCAATAATTTTTTATATATAATTTAGAACAAATTATACAACAAAAAAATAAACATTTGTAAAATCTTGAACTAACTAAATATTGGGTTATTTATATGAGATCACGATAAACCTACAAATATGAAACTGAAAGAAATTACATTGTCTAATCAAAAAGCCAATAACATATTAAAGGATGAAATTGAAAGAAAAAAAATTATCAATGAAAACCAATAAAAATCATATTGTTAATGATCAAATTGGAAGAAAAAAAACAATCTAAAAAAAAGGCTTGTACGTGCAAGCCTGGTGGTCCACCGTGCTTGGAACAAAAAACAGGAAAAAAAACCTAAAGCCTAGGGAAGCCCACGTGCCTATGCCTACTATTTTTTTTTATTTTTTATATGGTGGTCCAACGTGTTTTGGACCAAAAGTGTATTGTGACAAACTAAAGGAATGGAAAATGGGTATGTTGCAAACTAAGAGGACCATGGTAAACTTTTTTAGGCAATTTTGAAATGACCATTTAGTTCCTTTGTGTTCTTCATATTGGTCTCTTGTCTTTCAATTATATCATTCCTCAATAAAATCGAAGTAATTAGCCTTTAATTTATCCATGGAAGGGTGCAATTGATGAGTAAACTGTTTGATTACCAAAATGAAAAAAAAAACAATTCATTATGGACTCCCTAAATAAATTCTTACTTAGAATATTTGTTTCTCAATTTAATTCCCTAAAACCCACCTCAAATTCTGAAGACTTAGATCCTACGATAAATCAATTTGAAAATGTGTGAGATTCCACTACCTAATATAGACAAACATGATGAAACATGAGTTTGTGCGATAAATCAATTTGAATATGCATTTTTGTTGTTTAATTTGAGAGAAATTATTGGATCTACACTGTTTATCGAAGAAACAGAAAGTCAGAGAGAGTAGGTGAAATGATCTATTGTTGGGAGTCTCTAATTGTTATAATATATATTTGAAATTCTTCCTTTAACCTGGGTTGCAAAGTGTAATTTTTCATAACTTTGTAGACAAGTGTAATTTCAACCAAACTATAGCATGTCGAATCTGCATCGTAGGTTGTGAGGCCGAGATAATCTCGTAGATAGCAAATAAAAAAAACTATGAAGCTGCATTCCTGACAAACCTAGGATGCAAATTGTAATTTTTCAAAACTTTGTAGACAAGTGTAATTTCGACCAAACTATAGCATGTCAAATCTGCATCACAGGTTGTGAGGTAAAGATAATCTCAAAGAAAGCAAATAAAAAAAAAACTATGAAGCCTAATTCTTGACAAACCTAATATAGAAGAATGAAATAAAAAAAATAAATTAAAAATGAAAAAAAAGGAATACCAACAAAATTGAGTAAGTCCACCAAGCCCCGCAATCTAGATTATGGAAACAGGATAACTTAATAGAAAGAAAAACAAGAAAAATCATGAACTCAATTCTTGACCCAACCTAATATCAAAGAATGAAACAAAAAAATATTTGATTTAGAAAAAAGATAATAAAAATACTCGAGTTAACCCGGGTTACCCCACCAAACCCTCAATCTAGGTCATGATACTGGGATAATCTCATAGAAATAAAAACAAAGAGAAGTCACGAAGCCTAACTTTCAACAAACCTATTGTTGAAGGATAAAATTGAAAAAGAAAATCAGTGTAAAAAAAGGACCCAAAAAAAGACCGATGTCAACCAGGGTTAACTTTTCAAACTCATAACTTGAGTCATTGGAGCGGGATCACCCCGTCAAAAAATCATAAAGCCGAACTTCCAACAAACTCATTGTTGGAGGATAGAATTGAAAAATAAAATCAATGTTAAAAAAGGACCAAAAAGAAAAGATTGATGTCAATCCATGTTAACATTTCAAACTCGTGACCCGGATCATGAGAACAAGATCACCCTATTGAAAAAAAATTATAAACCTCAATTTCTAATGAACTCAATATTAAAGGATGGAATTTAAAAAAAAATTATTTTTTTAAAGGACACAAAACCAAAAATAGCAAACAAAAAAATGAGAATCAAATTTAACACAAAAATAAAATAATAAGGCCCCTTTCAATTTTGGCATGCCATCATGAATCTTGAGGAAAAGAGAGAGAGGAGAAGAAAGAAAAGGTTGTTGGAGTCTCATCATAGCTCTTCCATCGACACGTGTCATACCATGTGCAGGATTTGGTCATGCCGCTTCCAACGCAATCACGGACAATAGTGTTCTGCCACCGTAGGAAGACACGCACTTAGTTCAAGCACAACAACTTCACCCCACATGTGTCATACAAGTTGTCTTGCCTGTCATTTTCAGTCATTTAAAAGTTTTTTTTGTTTCAAACTTTATCCCAAAACCTTAATTATTTTAGATCAATTAAATTAAATTTTATGTGCAAAATTGAGCATCAAACGCTTGTCAGAGTTCTTCATCAACATTATAGGATCCCTATATTTAGGCAACCAAAAAAAACTATAAAATACAATCCCAAATAAACTAAATGTGGAATAATCAAATTGAAAAAAAAATTAAGAGACTAAAAAAAGAAAGGGTGAGTCTTTCCCATGCAATTTAGTTCCCTAGAAAAAAGGGCTTAGTATTTATCTAGTGTTGTTTTAATTTAATTTAACTTCGTTTAATTTTATAAACTTGAGCATCAACTTAGAGTCGATTTTATTTCTCAATACCATGAGTATCCACTATCAAGCTAAAAGAAACAAATAACAAAGTCCACCCCCAAATTAATCTAATGTAAAATAATCAAACAAAAAAAATTAAGTGACTAAAAAAATTAAAGAACCAAAATAAAGAAAAAACACGATGTGAATCCTCAATGTTTCCTCTTATATGTTACAATGAAGTGAAAAGCTTATGCTTTTTTTTTTATTATTATATACTATTAATTTATATATTCAAATTAATTTTTATATACACTGAAAATGTTTGGTGCATTGAAGTTCACAATAAGTTAGTTAGTATACTCTATATGATCAAGGTGATGACTAAAAATGTATTTTATAAAGTAAATAAGTTGAAGAAAAAAAAACAGACTTAATTGTTTGAAGTAAAAAAATCTAAAAAATAAATATTATTGATCAGAATTTTTTAAATTTAATTTACCTAACCCAACCTATATACCCTATATAACTCATTGACAAATATAATCCAGTTAAAAAATGTTTAAACTTAATTACTTACCACCACTTTTAAGAATTCTAAAAAAAATAGTCAAATAATTATTTTACACCACATCAAAATTTTTGAACTTATGTATTGAACTCAAATTTTTGTTCTAATTAAACTTAACATATGAAAATTTGTAGTGTAAGCCTAACTCGTGGATATATGTAAATTTCACATAAAAAATTAGTTCAACCTTGTAAATCCAACCCACTCGAGTCCAAAATTTCTTTGAATGGGCTGGGTTTATAATTTAGAAACTATCACAAGTTAGGTTAGAAATAATTATGGACCTAAAGCTTATTTAACTATAAATACCCCTATAAAAAAAATCATAAAATTAATGTTTTTTAAATAATTTTTGATAATTTTAATATTCTAATATTAAAAATAAAAAGTAAATATGAAAAATATCATTTTAATATATTTTTATAAAAATATTATATACTTTATTATCAAATGCACACTAAAAGAAATTGATATCCCTGATGTATACAGCATGTTTGACGTTGTGGTAGCGATTGTTTTTCAAAATGTTTTCTGTTTGAAAATGCATTGAAATAATATATATTTTTTATTTTTAAAATTATCAATACATTAAAATAATATAAAAATACTAAAAAATAATTTTTTACAAAAATATTTTAACACCACAAAAATAAACCGCAACATAGTCCGTGTCATGTACATGGAGCCCCCATGGTGACCACCACCTAAAATTCCGAGCAAATTTAAATCTTGTTGGCTCGCACTTGACAGCAGGAATATTATTCAAAGCTAGCCAGGTCCCACTTCTCATCCCTCGTCCAACCTAATTTCTTTATCTGGTCAAACCTCAAAAATTCACCCATTCTCACTATAGGACACACACACAAATCCACAACATGATTCAAATATAGTTACCGTTAAGCCCACCAAACCAAAGCACATAAAAAACCCCTCAGCACAGTTATCCATGCCTTTTCAAATTCAAATCCTATTTTTCCAAATCCAATAAATTGCATCAAACAACCAAATAAATTGTCCTACCTCAGCAAAACCTAAACCCTAAATTCAAATTTCACCCACTCTGCTCTTGCTGCATCGTATGTTCCCATTACTATTTGCAGACATGGCAAAACAGGACTTTAGATTTTAAGCACCAGAAACCCATGAAGAAGCTCGATTTTTACTATAAAAGCCAAACTCTTTGGAAACCAAACCATAAATTTCATCTCATTGAAGATCCTACCTCCCTTCTGCAACTTCATTAAAATCTCTCACAGTTTCCAAGAAAGCAAAAGAATCCCAGTTATATAAATCTTTCCCGAAACCAAACCAACATTCAGAATTCAAATCCACTCCCATTAAAGACTCACCTATAAACCCTCTCAAAATTAACAAAGTTGGAATCTTTCTCTGTTTCTATACCGAAGTATGGCTGGTTTCAGAAAACCCACATTGCCAAACCAATCTTCATACAACTCCGTTTATGTTAATCCCCTCACTGACTCCAAACACCATCATACTTGCAGTGAAGGTGATCTCCTTACAAAATCGTTCACTGACAACAAAGAGAACATTGATAACACTGCCAAGTTTGGCGGTGTTGACAAAGAAAATGCAGTGCCCAACAACTCAAAACCTTTGTCTACAAATGGGTCTCTCTCTGTTTTGCCAAAGCCACAGTTATCCAATATGAAGTCTTTGTCCACTGGAAGAGTCCTAAAGCCTTCTTCTCTACAGTTGTGTATGCAAATGAATGAGCCTGAAAAGGTTTTTAAGTCTAAAATTTGGGACTCTGCTGAGTCTGAGAAGTCAAATTCTGTCAATATTTGGGACTATTCAGATTCTGAGGCTGCTCCAGCTTCTTCTTGGTCTGCATTGCCTAACAGGTCTTTAACATTTTTTTCTTTTTCACTTCATGTTTGTGTTCTGTGTTCTTTTTTTTTCTTTTCCTTTCTGATTTTGATACATAAATTTAGTAATGTGGGTTTGGGTTTCAGGGCATTGTTGTGCAGGCCATTGCCACTGGACATAGGGAGATGTACTTGTGTTATTATGAAGGAAGCATTGCCAGAAGGGTTAGATGGGGGTACATTGTACTCACTCTACACCAATGTAAGCTGTTCTCTTACTTGTATATAGTTTGATCTTTTCTTGTCTGAATTGGTGATAACAATTTGAACTAATGTTGCCAGTGTTCACATTGAAGTTCCATTTTAGAGCGAGTCTCTTTCGTGGCATTTGGTTCGTCTAGGATTTGGAATGGAATAGGAATAAGATTCTGATTCTAATTTCAGATAAGATTTATATTTTAATTTTATTTGAAATCAACTCAAGTAGAATCTTATTCTTACAAATAAAGGGAGATATAATATAATGGGTGGTGCTAAGAGCTGCTGAGCCTGTTGTGAATGCCACATCAACCGTCTATAGCTTACAAGTTACATGCATCATGGGATCTACCAGCATGTGTGGATTATGAATGGTTTAGATAGTACATTCGTGATAGGTGCGGTTGCCCCTAACAGTTGGTTAATATAATACTTCATTTCCTTGGAATTTCCAATCTTACTATTGGCAATCCAATCATTATTATTTGTACATGTCTTTCCTGTTCCTGACCTATTTGGAACAGTCTTGGAGTTGAATTGGAGTTTGAAGATGAACTCGTATGCTTGGTACAAACCAATGTATGTGAGTCATTTGTGCTACCTGTTTTCATTATTTGAAGAATAGATTAAATATTCTTTTTTAAACATTGTAAAGTGAACGAATAGATTAAACCATTCTATACTTTACAAATCCAAACTATATAGGTTAGTTTTGTTAAAATTTGATAATTATTTGGTGAAAGCTCACCATGTGAAATGTTGATTCTTAGCAAATATGACCCAAACTGTGCTTGTCGCGGATGATCTATTTGATTTTCTATAATTCATACATGCTATTGAGTCCCACCAGCATATGTGGCCATGGATGGTCCAAATGGGGCAGTCGTGAAAGGTAAATATGTCAAATTTCTAAGTATATTCTTGTTGATGATGTGATTTTTTTTTAAGTAGTGGCCAGGTAAATTAGTGGATGGGCTAAAACGAGTGAAATAGCTACCAAATTGATTGAATTGTTTGTTTATTTCTCCTTGCTCACCAAGTTTTGGCTACTATACCGAGAGTAACACTTATTTAGTCTCGGTGTAAGGAATGAGGTTGCCTAGGCAATGCAACTCGTGTTTTCAAATAAAAAATATCAAAATTAATTTTAAAAAATTTAAAAATGATGTTTTTGATTTGAAAACACGGGTTACATGTAGTAATAACCTCATTCCCAAACAGTTTTTTAATAGAAAATTAGTTCAAGAATATGATTGTCATTTTTATGCTAAAATCTAAATTTCAGAGCCTTCTGTACACCCATTCTTGTTCAAAGAAAAACCTCTCAACGGTTGTGTTTTTGCACCACCTAAAACCACGTTTCTTCTCATCTATGTATAATACTCAAACGCTTGTTGAGTAAGGAGAACAAACTCGATGGCTACCTACACTCTTCCTTAATCATCACACCATTTTTCTTAGCCACTACTCCAAGAAAATGAGCCATGTCACCAACAGTCTAGATGTAGTTGCATTTCATAAAAGGTTGTCCGAAACAAATAGAATTGGAAGAGCTTCTCAAGAATATGGTATGGAGTGTTCAACAATTATAATACTTGTGAAGGATGTCATGCATGGTCTTATGGAAATTT
>Ga0307517_10015113_pt1 | contig 10284 bp, 9 predicted proteins | sample 23_EM_MG_FD_194515 | JGI IMG/M metagenome (GOLD analysis project Ga0307517, IMG submission 194515) | Populus trichocarpa ectomycorrhiza microbial communities from riparian zone in the Pacific Northwest, United States - 23_EM | ecosystem: Host-associated > Plants > Roots > Unclassified | place...
AGTCGATGGAGATCGACGCCCGGACCTCCCACTCAAATTACGCTCGGGCTGTCACCGTCGGTCCGATTCCGCTGACCGATTGTAGAGATCTGCGATGCGGACGGTCAAATTGCGCGTCTATGGTGCCTCCTGGAGCCAGCTAGAAGTTCGTGACAATCCATTTGGTCGTGCCTGGTCTAAAAATGGATCGTTTTCTCCCGTCTGTTGGTGGGTCGAGGCTCCTGGTGCTTCTTGACGCCTCCCTGGCGGCTCCGTGCCCCGCCCTCCTCGACCTCCCACGCTGCGACGCGATGGAGGGGAAGGAGGAGGGAGGGTCCCGGAAGGGGGAAAGGCTTCCTTTTTCAGATGCGTTCTGCAACCAGGATGTATTCGGCACAAAGCAAGAGCTGTACAACATATGACGAGCAGTAGAGAAACACCGGAGAGATAAATCGCTGGAGCAGAGGCTGCACAAGGGCGGTGGGGTGCAGTTATTGCGAGCGGGCAAGCCGAAGTTCCTGTAAAATCGGAGGATGAGAAGGCTGATCTCGATTATCGTAACGGAGTGTGTATCTTCTTAACCTCTACACTCATACCGGCGTGCTCTGGAGACGTTGTTATAGCCTGAAGAGTACATCGACACCGTCGGTAGCGTATGCTCCTGGAAACCTCGGTATCCGTCGAATCCCCGACCTACCGAAGTGGATTTGAGGCAGATATACGTTATTTGCATAGGCAAAACTTCGCAATCCCTGCGTCAGTCCCGATGTCGAGGAGAGATAGAGGGTGACGGTAGTCCAGCTCCGGAACCTGGAGATTGTGACCTTTGGAGCAAGCGATGTTCAGAGGGACGGGAGAAACTATCTCCGAAGGCGACCAACAAAGGATCGTGGCCACGTCAGAGGTAGGGCGGGGGGCAAAAAGAGACTTGCTTCGAGTGAATGCTCTCTGAGAGCCCTCCCGCGGTGCTAGCCTCAAACCCAGCCACCTCTGAGTCCTGTATTTGAGAGGCGCCATTAGCGTGCGAAGGGGTAGGTGCTCAGCCTGTCGAGACTCCGCCACCAGACGTCTCCCCCGAATCGGCGTGGGGCTGAAACAACAATGAGAGCTCCGAGTTCGCTCTCATGATGGGATCTGCCGATTCTTGCGGGACCGGGGTTAGTGGTCGGCCGATAGTCATGTACGTCTTGATGTGACCTGCTTCTCATAATTCCCGCACCGGACGAGATGTGTTCAGGAACCGGGAGGAAAAGACGAGTGGGGTATGGAGACGAGGAAGGCCGCGAAAAATGTCCTTGGTTTATCATCCCCACGTGCGGATGAAAGAGGGTGGAAAAAGGGGGTGCTGACTTCGAAGTTCTGATCTCGATGCGCGGGTGCGGCAGAGATACTCATGAATAAAACGTGTTTTCCTCTCGGGTCGTTCATCGCCATTCAACCCCACGAAAGGAGGCCGCCAGGTTATCATGTCTGCCGGGTACACACGGTGGTTAGTCCTCATGGTGAAGGAAAGCGTGGCTCTGGGGGGGTTCACTCACAATGGCGACAATATCGAGCGTCAACGGCACACATATAATCGGGAAAAATGGGGTCTCTAGGAATTCAAAACACGGATCTTAAAGTCATTACTTCATCGTCCCAGAGTTACTACCACACTCACACCACACTGGTTTACAGGCAAAGCCTCGAGTTCAACGAGCTCGATCATCTTGCAGACCTTATCCAGACGCGGCCCACGATAGGAGTACAAATTTGATCAACACGACGTCAGGTTTCAGAAGGGCAAACGCGCCGGATCGCTTTGATCACGCAGGGTGATGTGTCCATGGAGAACAGGGTGACGACGAAGACCATCCAGAGAATGCGTTGTCGAAGGAAATCTCCGTCTTCCAGGTGGAACATGTCCGAGGGACGTGAGACGACGTATGGGAATGATACCGGCCTGAACGATGACGTTGAGGCCTGAGGAGGTCGGTAGTTGGTGAAACGAGTTGATGAACGAATGTATCAGGTGTCGGCTCACCTTTCGTGAGAAGAGAAAATGAACCTGAACGAGAGGTTGATAAGTGTGAACCCTCGTCTGCTGTCGTGCATTGAACTCTAACAAGGCGAATCAACAGTGTAACCAGAGGAGCCGAGGGCAGACAGGCGATTCGAGCTGCGACATCTCCAAAGGAAGCCTTCCGAGATCGACTCCAGGGACCAGGACCCGCTCAGAACCACGGGGTTTACCCGATGGCCCTCTCCAGCCCCCGTAACTCCTCAACGTAACGAATCTTGCCCCAGTCCTTTTGGTGTCTTCTTGGCTATTAGGGTCCAGTGCAGAAAGTGGTGCGCGTCTCCTTCTACTTCCGTACGGAGGGTTTCGAGGCCTTCTCTAATATTTTGTGCACAGTGATGACGGTAGGGGTAATCAGAGCAGTGTCATCCCTTGGGGAAGGCAAGGGCGGTGGTGGCGGGGAGACACATCCGAACCCAAGATTGAGGAGGGATTGATCCAAGAAATCCGGCATTGGACTCATCGGTGACAACGTGGATTTCAAATAAAAGAGTTGCAGATGCTGGTCGACCATAAGTCGTATACACATGCAGGAAACTGGTGAAACCTGTAGGATACGAATGCATTGCATCCGTGCTGAGCGTCAAAGCCGCGAGGTCGGTCATCCGTTATCGTACCACCATCTATCGCAAGCTATCCCACCGCCATCTACACCGATCCAACACCGACATGGAAGACATACGAGGTTCGCTCTCAAAAGTGAAGAAGAAGTTCAAGCATCGGTTGGCGGGGAGAAAACCAAAACCGGACGGAACAGGGGTTAACCTCGGTGAGGAGGGGGCTGACCCGACGAGTTCGCTTCCGCAACCAGAACCACACGTCATAACGGGCGCAAGTGACGACCGAGAAGGGGATAGGGCCAGCGTAGCCGGACAGCAAGTTTCTTCGACGGACGAACCTCCTCAGCCAGCGGAGTCAGAATCTGTGCCAGCGCGTAGAACCGATAACGGTCAAGAAAGGGAAGAGGCAGACGTCGATGGAGGGGAAGCCAGCCAGAGTAACTCGCACCCACAGTCAGACATCGAGGTTGCGGTGGGGAGTGAACGCAGCGGAGCACTTGAGGGAGTCAGTCCCTCTCCATCCACTCCTTTGATCTCGCATGGTGGGAACCCCGACGGTATGTGAACACAGTTGTTCTAATCGCTGCCTCTGACCATTCTTCCGATGATATAGACACCTCTGCTCTTCCCGATGGACCAGAAGTTGTTCATCCCGACGAGACCCTCGAACCGGGCGCCACCGTGGATGAGGAGGAATCGAACTGCAGGTCTACCGCGTCTGCCACTGCCGAATTACTTCGTGGGGTGAGAGACTCCGCAGGTGCCTTCGGTCCGCTCAAATCTGTCGCGAGATCTCTCTGCTTTATTCTCGACAATTGTGAGGTATGGCCTCCTTCCCGCATATTCGATCCCGCAATGCTTACGGTCGTTTTAGCGAACGGAGGTGAATGAACACGCCATAGAATCATTGGCGCCTAGGGTTAAAACGCTTTCTGAATCGCTCTCCGAACCTATCTCGCCGAATGACGTCAATGAGGAGGAGAGAGCAAACAAGCTGGAACGGTGAGCTCACATTTTTTCAAGATTGGGAGCCGGGTCTGACACACTGGAGTTTCCAGGAAATTGGAAGAGATTGGCCAAACCATGGACTCGGCGACGGCCCAGGAGGATCTCGCGGTTTTCCTCAAAAACCCCGAGAATGCGCAGAAGCTTAACGGTCTTGTGGAAGATATTCGCTACGCCTTGATTGACTATCAGGTTCGCACTTCCAAAACATTCACTTCTATCGTATCTAACATCCGCTGCAGGCGTCATTACGACTGGACATCTACGCCGAGGGTTGTCAGCAGATCGTGAGTCTTACTCCCTCATGGTCCCGTTTTTTGTAGTGACTTGCGAATAGGGAGATGCGGATCGCCGTCTTCTGGAAAACATGCGTCACACCGACGAGGCCGGGTATAGTTCCGGGGATAGGCAGGGGTGCCTCAGGGGAACCAGGGCGGATGTCCTCTTGCAACTCGAACGTTGGCTGAAGGACGAACAGGACCATCGCGTGTTCTGGCTGAATGGTCTTGCGGGGACTGGGAAGTCAACCATCGCCCAGACGTTTGCCGAGATAAGCTTCGCGGATGGAAAGCTCGGTGCGAGCTTCTTTTGCTCCCGAGATTTCGAGGATAGAAGCACTCTCCAAGCAATCTTTCCAACTCTTGCCTTTCAGCTTGCCTATCGGTACCTCCCGTTTCGGGAGAAGCTGTTCCGAGTCCTGAGGTCCAATCCTGGCGTTGGACGGGAGTCACTTTGTTCCCAAATGGAGAAGATTATTGTTGGCCCATTAAAAGCCACTCAGATTCGGACGCTTATCATTATTGATGCTCTCGACGAGTGTAAGGATGAAGAACCTGCCTCCGCCATTCTTTCCGTGCTCTCCCGTTCCGTGGACGAGATCCCCAATGTCAAGTTCTTTATCGCCGGTCGTCCGGAGCCGCGGATCCGCTCCGGGTTTCGCCTCAAGTCACTCCGACCCATCACAGAAGTCCTCAGGCTGCATGATGTTGAACGCTCCTCAGTGGATAGGGATATCAAGCTATTCTTCAAGACTCAGTTGGCCGACATTGCTAAAACCCGAAGTGACTGCAACTTCATACAAGATTGGCCAAACCCATCAGACATTAACATTCTCTGCAAAAAGGCAGCAGGGTTCTTCATCTATGCTTCAATGGTTGTAAAATTTGTTGCATTTAAGAACCGCACACCTGCTGAACAGCTGGACCGGATCATCTCTCTTCCACAAAGTACTTTTCATGAAGGACAATCTGGGATTGACCTCATTTACACCCAAGTTCTGGAGCAAGCTGTCGATGAAGCAGATGCTGATGCTGAAGAAATCCATTCTCGTTTCAGGACTGTGGTTGGGGCAGCATTACTTGTGTTTAACCCCCTTTCAATGACAGCACTTTCAGACTTACTAAGAGTGTCTAGCATCTCCACTGCCCTCCGTTCCCTCCATTCTCTCCTCCTTGTCCCTGAGAGCACAGAAGACCCCATCCACACCTTCCACAAGTCATTTACTGACTTTCTCACAGATCCCACCCGGTGTAAAGATAAAAGGTTTTTTGTGGAGCCTGCAAGTCATCATGTGGAAGTTCTACTTTCATGCTTCAGGCTTATGGAGGAAATGCTGAAGAGGAATATCTGCCACCTGGATGACCATGCTGTCCTCAGTGATGTCAAGGATCTTCCTATCTACCAGAAGGATCATATTGGGGATGCTTTGGAATATGCATGCAGATTCTGGACAAAACACCTTCTGAAGGTCCCTGGCAACAGTTCTCATATTGGAGAAGTGCAAAAAGCAATTGACAAATTCTTCAGAACACATTTGCTGTATTGGATTGAAGTCCTTGCACTTACAGGGAACCTTGATGTTGGGGTTTATGCCATGAATGATATTGAGCAGTGGTATGCTTCAGTAGGTGCTATGTAGACTATTCACTGAGGCTCATACTCACACCCCTTGTTCAGGCAGGTGTTTCCTGTGCATGGACACATGACAGTCAGAGAATGCTTTTGGAACATTTTGATGCAATCCTTAACTCCCCTTCCCACCTATACTGTCTTGCACTTCCATTTTCCCCTTCCCCATCTTGGCTCCATGAGTGCTACACTGCAGAACTCTTACAAGTGGTTAAGGTGGTCAAGGGTCTCCCAGCAGAATGGGGAGTATGTTCCCGCACAGTTCTGTTGAAGAATAATCCATGGACCTTCTCATACTGGAACAACACCATTGCAGTTGGATCTAATGGCAGAGACATCCTTATCCTTGATGCAATCACAGGGAGCCAGACAACTGTCTTCCCTGGGCATACAGATGAAGTGAGATCTCTCACCTTCTCATCAGATGGGATATCACTTGTATCTGGAAGCTATGACATGACTGTTAAACTCTGGGATGTGCAAACTGGTGGTGTTGTAAAGACATTCTATGGCCATGCTGGTAGGGTTCACTTTGTTTCAACCCCAGCAGACCACACTACAATTGTTTCAGGGGCTGAGGACTGCACACTTTGTTTGTGGGACATTGGGGGGGGATGCTATTGTACTTTGCATCAACCAGGTCATGTGTATTGTGCCATGTTCTCTCCCATAGACCCTCAATGCTTCATATCTGTATCTGATATGACTGCTCAACGTTGGGATATTAGTGGTTGTGAGGTTGGGCCTGCATATTTTGGCTATCAGGTTGCTTTTTCCTCAGATGGCACCCAGTTTATTTCACGTACAATGAATGATGTTACAGTTAGAGACATCAATTCTGGAGTAGTTGTTGCCCAATTTTCCATGAATGCTAGTCATTTTAGCCCCTGTTGCTTCTCCCATAATGGCAATCTTGTAGCTGTTGCTGCTGGTCACAATATTTGTGTTTGGGACATCACTGGGTCATGCCCTCATTTTGTTGAAACTTTTGTTGGCCATACCAGAGACATTACCTTCCTTGAATTTTCTTCCTCCTCTACCCTCATTTCAGCATCTCAAGACAAATCAGTCAAGTTCTGGCAGATTGGTGTTTCATCAACAGACCCAAAGTCCACACCTCTTACCTTGGCCCCAACCAAGCCTATTGCTCTGAAAACAAAAAACGCTCTTATTTTCCCAAGTGATTTAGATGCAGTGATGGAGGCCTGGGGTATCTCAACTAACCTCTGTGATGAATCCCTCCAAATCCTAGCTGAAGATTCCCACAAGAGAAACATCCAGCTGACTGACAACAAATTGATCTTCATCTGGTGTACAGACCGGAAGATCAACATCTGGGATGCTGAGAAAGGGAAACCCTTGCAGACAATAAATGTGCCTGGGGGTAGTGTTAAAGACCTCAGGGTATCAGGGGATGGGTCAAAGGTTTTTTACCTGTATGAGGAATCAATTAGAGCATGGGATATTAGGACAGGAGAGGCTGTGGGTAAGGTAAAGTTACCAAATAAAGGGACAGAAATCCTTGCAGTGGATGGCTCAAAAGTCTGGATTAAAGCTAGGGATGGATTTCAACATGTTCAAGGGTGGGACTTTGGGATTCTAAGACCATCTCCTGATTATTTGTCCGACAACCCCCCAGACAGGCTCCAGCTCAGTGACACCAAGCTGTGGGAAGCTGACATGTCCATGATGCAGGATACAGTCACTGGGGAGGTAGTTTTTCAGCTACCTGGGGGATTCAGAACACCAGTTCATGTGCAATGGAATGGCAGGTATCTGGTTGCTTCCTTTAGGTCAAAAGAGGTATTCATTCTTGACTTCAATTATATGCCTCTCCAGTAGAAACCTATAGTATATGTATTCTCCCTGCTTACACTCCAAGTTCTATGTACCAAACTTTTCATTGCTCAATAAATGTGGTACTCAAACTTATGCTGCATGACCAGCCAACAGTTGTGGAGAAGCTGATTGTACAGTGTGTGTATACAACAAGTAGGGTATGTGATCATTAAGGTGACACCCCCATGGAAGGGATGCCTATATTGATGGTATAAAAAGACCTTGGGCAGAAAAACAAAAACAAAGAAAAGATGAAAGTTAGGTGGACACAAAGCAGCAAACAGAGACAGATGAGAAAGCATTAACTGGAAACACAATCAAAATGAGATAACAATTAACCCCTCTTGGGAGTGACCAAGGAAACCCTGACCTATTGAGGTTGTTGATCTTCATCCTACATCAGGGAAACCTTCAATCACTTTCAAGTGCTGAAAGTGGTGGGAAGTGGCCCTAAGCACCTGAATTTGGCGGGAGGAATCACCGTGAAACATTTGGCGCTCATAAGTAGCTGCGACTTCTCCTGATGAGCCTGGATGGCGACGGGACCAGAGGCATAGGCTAGCATGGGAAGAACGTTCTGGATTGGCTCGCCTTGGCTTTAACCACCCCTGGTGGCCGAGTCAAATCGATGATCCAAGAACGCGAGGGTGAATTGATGATCCTCGACCCACGGCAGGAGCTTATCCCACTTGTAGGCGCTGTGCATGGTCAGACGAAGGACTGCATGAAGACATGGAACAGCTGGCGACTCTTGAGCCATCTCGTTCTCACGGAGGGGAACGATCAATTCCATGGCCTCCTGAACGTTATCGGTCTCGTCGGTGGTACGAGTGGAGCTCCCGAATGTTGCCGTGAGTTTTCCGTGGGTCCTGGCAATGCCTGCATTCGTGACTGTAGCAGGACGATTGAGCCTCAAAGCGTAGAGAACGCGTGAAAGATCAACTCACCACTTGTCAGCAACCAACAGGTTATCGGCGTGCAACCTACTTCCAAGCAACAGGCCAACGATAATCAGATAGTCTGCCAAGATCGGCGCCGGAGGGGAAGGCTCCAATCGGAGGGAGCGAGGGATAAATTCCTTTGTACCATCAAGTAAAGCTTCGCCCCTCCCTGAGAACACCCGACGTGGTAGAGGAGAATGTGGTCCATCCAAGCATGATGGGGAACCGATGGGCTTGTGCTGAGGTAACCCTTGTTCTTGAGTTTGGGGTTCGACATCTCGAACACCCAGGCAACACAGTAGCTGTTTCCACCCGAGAGGTTTGGAACAGGCAGCCATAAGATAGAGTAACAGCGGAAACAATGAGGAAGTAGAATCGGAGACAGAATGTGGTAAAACCGATGACGACGCCGGTGACAGCTTTGTCGATCAAGAAGACGCAGCTGGAGAGCGCACAACCGAGGAGGAGAGCGGCTTGAAACATGAGAGGAAGATATTCCATGGCAGGACCGAAGTGCTAGGTGATCATTCCGTTCATCTTGCGTTGGTTGCCTGGTGTGTTTTGCCTCTGTACGTGGATGGTATCTCGACATTTCGACGCTCTGTCAGAGACGATTTTGTAGCATATATGCGCGTGTTTTTTTGTAGATGGACAGCTAGCCGTAAACGGAGGGTGAGACCGCCACATTTGGCAACGCGGTTTCTATCCTTGATATGCTTCCGAGGAAAACTCCGGAATAGCAGGGTCTCTCTCGAGTCTCTTTGACCCATAACTTCCAAGTTCCTGCCGTTCTCCGCCCGCCGTACTTGTCTGTGGTCTCCTTGCGCCGTACCATACCTACTGCTCTATCATCTGCTTTTGTCTCTCTCCGATGGGTAAAACTCCCGCATCGACTCGAGCCGGTCGCAAGCCCAAGCCCAAAAATCCGGAACGGAAGTGGTGTACCTGTCAGGAACGTTGTGGTGGCGGAAAAGAGGTCGCCGCCAGCACCTACAGGAGCCACAATCTGACTACTATGATGGCTACGGTCGTACGAGATGGGTTCGCTGAGGATGCCAGTTCTACTGTCGGCGTTGGAGGTAAGAGGAAGGCCGGGTCTGATACGAATACGTTGGGCTCGGAAGGTGGGATCAGAGAGACGAGGAGGATGCGTGCGAGACGTATTGCGCGAGACGGAGAGGCGATGTCGTTGAGGACCGCTGAGGACCCCACTGATACACCCGAACCGGGTCACCTCCGATCTCAGGAAACAAAAGCAGTGGGTCGGCTGGTCAATCGTTTCTTCGAGGGAGCTAACAAAGAATCCAAGCGCTCCCACCACGAGGCTCAAGCCCAAGAATGCGTCCAAAGTGGTGAAGAAGAAGACGAGGAACCGAGTTGGATTCCATCTGTGGAGGTCTACCCCATCGAGAGTGGAATCGATATCGACGACGATTACGAAGACGACGACCATCTCCGTGCTACACTCCGTTCTGTGAACAAGATGGTGTCCGCTATACTCTCCTGGGATTGACCGACCTCGGTGGTCTGCTAGTAGGCTGGGAAACTCTGCGACTCGCTCTCGACTCTCTGTTGAACCCTTGCTGTGTGCTTGTCGTTCAGGTTGGCTGTGCTGGACCTGACTTGAGCTTTTTTTGTCGGTTTGCTTTGTATCCTGTTGCCTGGAATGGAATGTATATCATGCTCTAATTCTGCGTAACCCGCATATATGCGCTCGAACTGGTGACGGTCTTCTCGTTCCCTCCAGTCGAATCTATCAAAGACCTCAGTTGGGACGGAGATCAAACACTGGTACCAGCACCAGACACCCACAGATAGGGGTTTGCCAGCAGTCCTCCGGGAACCCAAGGAATTTTGGTTCGTTCTGTACTCAAACAGGGGACAACAGAGAGGAATAAGATACGACGGGAGACCACAAACTCGGATTCAGTGAAAAAAGAAAGTTAAGCCAAATGTACTAGTACGGATACGTAGCCGCAGAACCCATGGTATT
>Ga0307517_10015114_pt1 | contig 10284 bp, 10 predicted proteins | sample 23_EM_MG_FD_194515 | JGI IMG/M metagenome (GOLD analysis project Ga0307517, IMG submission 194515) | Populus trichocarpa ectomycorrhiza microbial communities from riparian zone in the Pacific Northwest, United States - 23_EM | ecosystem: Host-associated > Plants > Roots > Unclassified | place...
TATAAAATACCTTTAATTTATGGTAAATGTTCATCTTAAATGCAGGTCTATCACATAAATCAAAGGATTGATTGATGAGTTTAACTACTGAAATTGAGAAGACAAAGAGAGGGTTAAGCTTAGAAAAGAGATGCTGGTTTAGTCCAAACTGGAACACTGTTCAGTCATTGGGTCATATTTGAAGCTGTAGAACTTGGATTTCAATTTGGTTTATATGACTACAAAGCTAAAAAATAGGCCTAAAACATTCATGGGGGAGTGAAAGACTCAATTCTGCTATTTGAAAGTCCAAATCTTAGCAACAACAGAGAAGTCGGAATATGTCCTGCAGCCCAGATACTATTCAGTGTTCAACCCATATCTCGAGTTCTAAAAGTCCAAATGCATTGATTCTTTTTTTGTTGGAAAGCTGAGACAATTTCCTAGAACTTTCATGAGGACAATATGTTCAAATTCTGACGTTAGCAATGACGTTTTGTTCAGACAAGAAGATAAGGATTGTCACCAAGTCAAGATGTGGCCACCCACTCAATAATTAGTCATCAAATCAATAGTTCCAAATTTTAGCCTATAAAAGGAGGCATTTGCCATGTATTTAGGCATCTTGGTTTTCAGATCAAGATCATGTTCTTGCTCTTTCTTTATATTTTTATAATGCTTAAGTTTTGTTTATATTAATCTCTTGTTTATGCTTTTCATTTCATTTCCTTTCCTTTACTTAGTTAATTTATATCTTATTTATGTTTCTCTCTTTCATTATATTTAGCTAAGTTTATTATGTGAAGGTGAAAAGGTTACACTAATGGTGTAAGAATAAGTATAGTATAAACTCAACATGGACTTTAATGTTTGATACTAACATGTTTTGTATTTGTTATCTTATTCTCTCTTAATACTTGGCTTGTTAAATGGTTAATCTAGATTTATGTTGTATAACCTTGGTACAACAAATACTTGGCACTTTCATAGCCTAAACTGTATGGTATAACCGACACGTGCTATGAAAGGAACTTGATTTGTTGTTAACATAAGTTATAACCATGAATACCTAACAACATTTACAAGTATTAGTATTATTCGAATAAGATAACTAATGTAATCATGTTAACAATTTATAATCCAATTGGAACATTCTTTGTGTGTGGTTTCCAGTTGAGTAATAAGAGTTTATACTATACTTGTTTGAAATACCATTAGTGGATCCTCTAACCTTGACAATTGCTTTTATCATTGTTTAATCCTTATATCAATATCACATCTCAAAGCTCTCTTCAACTTATTATTATTATTATTATTATTATTATTATTATTATTATTTATAATTTATATAGTTAACCTCCATGTGGTTCGACCCCGGTCTTGCCGGGTTATTTATTACTTCGACACTCCTACACTTGGGAGAAGACATCAATATTTTGGTTGTGTCAACGCTCAAGCATTTGGTCCATGAATGGTAATGGGAAATGATTTTTGCGTGTAGAAAGATTAAGCTTTCTATAATCAACACACATTCTCCAACCACTCGAGATGCGAGTAGAAATGAGTTCATCATTTTTGTTCTTTACCAATGTGATTCCAGTCTTTTTGGGCACCACATGGATTGGCGCCATCCATTTACTGTTCGTGATGGAGTAAATGACTCCTGCATCTAATAATTTTAAAATTTCAGCTTTCACTACCTCCATCATAGACGGGTTCAACCTCCTTTGCATTTCCCTTGTTGGTTTCGCATTGTCCTCCAATAATATGTGATGCATACACCTCGAGGGACTAATGCCCTTGATGTCGGCTAAAGTCCATCCAGTTGTCGTTTTGTGCTCGCACAACAACTTCACAAGTTTTTCCTCTTGCGCACTTGTCAAACCTTTTGCTATGATAACATGAAGTGTATTGTTGTCGCCAATGAATACATACTTTAAATTATCAGGGAAATGTTTCAATTCTATCTTGGGTGCCTATAAAATAGATGGCAAAAGCTTTTTATGTGAAAGTACTAAATCAACAAAGACATTACCATGGAGGATGGTTTGCAAAGCCAAGGCTAATTCTTGAACGTTTTGGGGAACATATATGTGCTTCTCCATCTCTTCTATCTCGGTAAAATAACAACCATAGCTCAAAGTCACGCTTAATCCATCCTCGCAATCAAAATCAAAAACTTGCTGCACATACTTATCAATTTGATCATAACATGTGATAGAATAAACATTATTGAAAGGATATTTCATTGTATCATGAAAATTAAATTCAATTTTTTCATCTCCTGCTTCCATAAATAAAGTATCCTTACCACAATCAATTTTCGTATTAGCAGTTTTCAAGAATGGTCTTCCAACAATATATGAGTGTTGTTGTTCGAGGAAGAATCACAAGACTCACGTTCCATATCAAGAATATAAAAAGTCGCATGGAATAACTAAACTATCAATCTTCTATCACACCAAGTGGAGAAACAAAACTATGATCCACAAGTTGTATTACAGTACTAGTTTTAATCAAAGGCTCAAGACTAAGAGAATCATAAACATGTTTAGGCATAACACTTATGGATGCACCTAAATCGCATAAGGCCCTTTTAAAACTACATTACCAATAACACATGGGATAGTAAATGCACATGAGTCCTTTTGCTTCAAAGGCAGATTCTTTTGAATAACAGCATATATAACTTCACTCATACTTACTGTTTCGTAGCCTTTTAGCTTGTAAGCTCTCTTGGTAGTACACAACTCCTTCAAGAATTTGGCATACTTGAGAATTTGCTTGATAACATCAATCAAAGGAATGTTGAGTTTCACTATCTTGAAAACCTCTAAAATCTCTTTTTCTTTGTCCTCTTTCATCGAACTAGAAGAACTCAACGGAAAAGGGGGAATTTTCTTAAAACTGGAATTCATTGAGTTAGGACTTACCTTGGAGCATTGGTCATTGTTTTAGTTTATGAAGAAGTACGATGTTTCTTCTTTATACTCAATTCAGTTTCTATCTCCTTTTCTTCCTCCATCTCAATTTGTTTCGACCTTTGCTCTTTAATGTTCTTTCCCACTTCACAGCGTGATCACACTAACATTCTCTTTTGGATTCAATGCTTGGGAGGGTAATGATGAGGATCAGCCTAACACCAAGCGTAATCATGTCAATGATTGATTAAAGGTGCTAATTGGGCCAATTACAAGAGCTAAGGCAAAGAAGCTTAAAGAAGCATTGAATGGGCTTGTACAGAATATATGGAGCAAGATGGACCTAGGTCTAAGGAGCATGAAAGACAGCCTCTAATTAATTTAATTAAAGTCCAAGAAGAACCCAATTCATGTGGAACAAGGGACTGATGTGTCCAGCCCCATAACAGCCTTATTAGGCTTGTTTTTCCTAATGATACAAGGATGTGGCAGCTTGTTTTGGGAATCTTCTAGCTCTACAAGGATCTTTAATGGGCTGCAACATAGTTTCCAAGCATGGTAAGGATTCATAAATGTTTTAGAATCCTTTTCTTACAAGGATTTCTTATTCATCCTAGCTACAACAAGGAAAGAAAACTTCAGAATTAATTCTACCTTCAGATCAGATTTTTTGGGTGACAAATCTGATCCTATCATATTAGGATATTAAATTGATATTTATTATTGTTATTATTATTTTCTTCTTAGTTTAAGGTTTTATTTATATTATTTGAGTTTAATTGTAAATGGGCCTCATATAAGTCCACATAAGGGGTTCACTAGGGTTTGTTTCAGTCTAGAGTCAATATAAATAAATGCATAACCAAACATATAAGGGTGCAATTTTCGGATCAATAAACTTCTTTTGTTGCACTTGTTGTGTGTTGGTGGGATAATCTCCCTTCCTTAATTCAATGACAGCCTTAAGAACGAGATAAGTTAATTAATCTAGACAAGATAACTGTCCGCAGTCCATGTTTGATTTGATCGAATGTTTTTCTTAAGATTAATAACATAGATCCGCCATGATTATTAAGCTCAGTTGCTTCACAAGTTTATATATCACAACTCCGATTTGGATAGTAAACTTAGCAATAGATTATTTACAATAATAACTTAGAGTCCGCTCTAGCAATCAAAATAAACAATCATAGGAAATTAGTGTAGGAAAACAAACATATTCATCATATAAACTGAAAAGAAAAGGTAAAATAAGTATCACAGTTCTTGAAATCCGAAGGTTTCTGTGTCCTTGCAACCAAGAAAAAGACCTTAATCTTGCATGTCTATTGAAAAACTAATAAAAAAGAAAGAAGGATGTATGATTTCGGGTTTTTAGAGGAAAAGGTGTGTATTTCTTCTCTTTTCTAGCCTCCCCCATTCCTTTCTCTCTTTCTTTTTATTTAATAGGAAACTCCAATCCCTTTTCTACAAAATAGTTCTTTTCTAAGTAGACAATTTACATTTAAATATTTCAATAACTATTTTCTTAAAAAAGAAAAAATAGCCTTGCATAAAATTTTCAAGCTTTGACTTTTGACTTAGAGGAGGTAAATTGCCAAAATAAAGACTTGGATGTCGGTTTGGATGCTTTGAGAAGTACTTTGGACTTGTTTCTTCACAAAACCTGCTTGCTGACATAATTCATGTGTCATCTTAGAAAAATCATATCTCTCTTATATGAGCTCTTTGTCTACTAACATTTGGTAGGCTGATAGATCTTCGAGTCAAAAATTCAAAAAAATTGAGTTTGTAGCTAATGGACTTTTGTAGCTCAAGATATTCAAGTCGGAATGGCCGAAGGTCAACACTTGAAAAATGCGAGATTTGTCTTTCAAGGCTGTGATTTTCATGCTTTCTCTTTTTTATTTTTCTTGTCATATATGTATAGAAAGGTATGGATGTTAGCTTTCTAATACCACTGGAATCACTTCATTTTGACCTTTAGAGCCCAAGCTCTGCACAAAACCTCGACTGGAGGTCAAATCTACCAATTATCTCTAATTTATTTTTTTTATCTTTCATCCAAAAGTGCCTTCAAAACATAAAACAAATAATATCAAGGCATTTTATATATAAAACATAGGCAAAATACTAGGTAAATGTGGGTAAAACTATCGAATTATATGGTTGCATCATTAATTACTTTGAGATTACTAAGATTTTAAAAGATTTACATGAATATTTTTATTGACCTAACATGAAAAGAGATGTACACAAAATTTGTGATAGGTGCATAACATGTAAACAAGCTAAGTCTAAATTGATGCCTCATTGGTTATATAGACCTTTACATGTTCCTAAGGAATCTTGTGTTGATATTTCTATAGACTTTATTTTAGGTTTAACTAGGTTAAGGAAAGGAAGAGACTTCATATTTGTTGTTGTAGATAGATTTTCTAAGATGAGACATTTTATATCTTACTATAAAACTGATGATGTAATGAATATAGTAGATCTTTTCTTGAAGGAGGTAGTTCGATCGTTCCAATGAGCATTGTGTCTAATCGAGATGTTAAGTATTCGAACTATTTTTGAAAGATTTTGTGAGGTAAGTTAGGAATTAAATTTTTATTTTCTACTATTTGTCATCCATAAACAAATGGTTAAACCGAAGTAGTAAACAAGACTTTAACTTAATTATTAAGAGTTGTCATTCAAAAGAATATTAAAAATTAAGAAAATTGTTTGTCATTTATTGAATTTGTATGTAATCGTAATGTGCATTCTACTACTAATTATTAACCATTTGAGATTATTTATGGTTTTAATCCTTTAACACCATTAAATTTGATTCATTTACTTCTTGATGAAAGGATTAATCTTGATAGTAATAAAAAAAAACACGATAAAAAAATAGGAAAAAAAAGAACAATATACATTCAAGGCTAATAGAGAACACAAATTAGTAAGGTTTGAACCAGGAAATTAGGTTTGGGTACATACGAGAAAAGAAAGGTTTCTTGAACAAAAGAGATCAAAATTGATGACACGGGGAGAAGGACTTTTTCAGATCATAAAGAGGATTAATGACAATGCTTATAAAGTGGATCTATCAGGTAAGTATGGTATTAATGTTACATTCAATATTTTTTTGATCTCTTTATTTTGTGGAGAAGATAATTCGAGGATGAATCCTCTCAATGAAAGAACAAATGATACAATTCAAGCAACACCAACAGATTCGTTAGAAGTTCTAATTGGTTCTGTGACAAGACTTAGAGCTAAGAGATTCAAAAGGTTTTAAATAGACTTTTTCAAAACAAATAGGCTAAGATGGACTTTAAAAAAATATTAAATAATAAAGTACAAGCCTCGATTAATTTAATTCATATTCAAGAAGAGCTTGTAGGTGAGTATTCAAGTATTACAAAAAGATTGAAAAAAAAATCAAATATGTAAATTTTGACATTTCGCTATTATTTTGGTCATAATTGGAGCTACAAAAAGAATTTTAATGTGATTTTAGTTACATTGAAAAGTAGACAGCCATAACTTTCCAGCAATATATGACACATTTTCTAATTCATTAAGACAATAAAGAACCATGTGTTTGAAGCTAAGCTTCGATTCTGTTAACAAATTACAAAAACAACTTTAGTCTTATTTATATTAATTACGCTATTATTTTATTTATCTTTTAATTATTATTAGATTTTTTAGAGATATTAAATTTTTTATTTAAATTTGAGTTCATTGGATTATTATTATTATGTATTAGGTTTATCCATATTAATTAGACATCTTATTAAATTTAGGATTTTTTATAATATAAAAACTCTTGTAGAAACCTTTTTAAAAATAGATTTTTTAAAAAAACAATTCAGCATTCTTATTATCTTTCATGATTTGGCGATTCTTATATTAAATTCTTGACTAAACTTGCAAACTCTTCAAAGAATTAATCTAATTTTACTATGATCTTATACTACTTGTTCGTGTCTATTTGTAGGCATAAAGTGAAAATAATCATTATGTATTACTTTAATTTAACAAGTTTTTATTTAATCAAGTTTCAAACTATTAAATCTAATATTAACATATCTTAAAAGGAATCAAATCAAATACTGTGAACAGATAATAACGCAAGCGAGTCAGCATAAATCCACAACAAATGTCAAGTGGTCAAGGCATAATTAGCAAGCTAGCATTCCCAAGGAAGAGCAAGACAGACAGATTTCATCTAACTACATGACCGTCTATGACTTAATCAATCATATAAAGATGTAGGTACCAAAAATCCCGAGTGCTAGGTTTGAAATTATGTGGACTCACCAGCTCCATGAGCAGAAGCAGGCCCATGGTGAACTGATTGACGATCATGAAGAAAATCTACATCAATCAACTGCAGCCGGCATACTCTTTCTTCAACTCATAACAGTACCCATTTCAGGTCTTCAAAGAACAGAGAGATACTATCAATGAGAATGGGAGTATTTAGATAGAAGAAAGAAGGGAATAATATAGTACATCAAATAGCTGCCCATTAACCCAAGTACAAAGTTGAAATTCAGGAACCAACAAACAGTCGAAGAAGCCCATGTCTTCAAAAGTAAATTCAAGCACTCACTTGGGACTGTGTTTCCTTCTATAAAACAGAAGCATAGTGGTAAAGTACATGTACTTTAATTCGAAGCATCATAATGCAAGGTGCTATTCCAGGAAAAAACTTAAACGAGCAAAATGAGCAAGAACTTGGCAATGCCATCAGTTTTCTTGCATAGCTTCTGAATGGTACTTTTCTAAATCAGCATCTAGATCTTCTGCAGATATCTTTTCACCACGACCTCTACCCCTTCCACGACCACCCCTTCTAACTCCATGCCCACCACCACGAGGCCGTCCCGTGGTACCACCCCGAGGCCGTCCCGTGGTACCACCCCTTCCTTGGCTACTACTGCATTATAGAAAATCAAACATAATTCAAATGCAAAAAATAAAATGAAATATGATAATACACAAGCACTCACAAACACAATTCAGTAGTTCAAAACAATGGGGCACAGGGTTTGCCAATTGGGACACAGACTCACACACAGACAAACATAAATGACCATTGCTGGAAACTGATATTACAAACACATGCAAAGTTCAGAACAAATTAATGCATTCAATACAGCAAAGGTATGACGAAAGTGATGAGAAACTCCAATCATGCATAACAGAAAACGGACCAAACCACGGACCAGCACCACCCCATCACAAAGGCTAAACTAGAGAAATTGTACAGCATGTAAGTCATGGAACAACTTAAAATGCTAACCTTCTAGGAGCAGCAATATTTTGATTCCTATACATGCCATTAGTGGATGGAGGGACAGCAGGCCGAGTGGCAATATTTGTTCCCACAATCTCAATCTTCATTGGCTTTCCATCCAGTTGAACATTATTGTATCTCTTGACAGCAGAGACAGCATCTTCCCGCCGTGCAAAGACTATCTCCGCCGTTCCCTGCGAGAAATTACCTTTCTTTTTCGTAATCACGAGGGACACAAATTATTTCCAGATTATGAAAGTAGATGAACTGATTGATTACCTCTGATCTTCCACTCCTATCATAATGGACTGAATATCGTTTAAGGTCACCAATCTCCGAGAAAAGCTCCTGTACTTATCAGTACAAAATTAAAGTAACTCGATTACTTTTCATGGGTCGAATACATTTGCAAATTAAGAAACAAAATAAAAAGAAAAAGGACTGACCTTGATGTCTTCAGTAGAAACACCGAAATCTAAGTTGGAAATATAGAGTTTAGTCCCAGTCTCAATGGAAGAAGCACGAGCAGGATATGCAGAAGCAGAAACAGGATTATCCGTGAACATGTCGTGCTGCCATGACGTCTCTGGAGCTTGGACCTGGGGCTGTAGCAGTTTCGAATCAAAATAGTTAAGCATGTGCATATTTTTTTTTATGATTAGTTCAATCAATCAATCCAAAGAATGCGTGAGATGGTAACCTTGGAATAGGGCGTTGTTATGTTTCCCGCGCGATTGGAGAACCGACGGGAAGGACCAGGGCCGCCAGAAGAACGAGGTCTGCCTCGAGAATTCGACGACTTCCTGTTGTTTTCTATTATGTCGTCTAGAGACATGTCCAGGGCCGTTGTCGTCATTTTTTTCAATTACCTTTCTCTCTCTCTCTTGCTGAGTGCACCAGATCCAGACGCCAAAATTGTGGCAACAGGGAACGGGAGGGTTTAGAGGAGGAGAGAGAAGCTAGGGTTTCATCTCATCATCACTATCTTATTCTATCTTCATCTTTATTATATTATATTATTAAAATTATAGAAAACAACAATAAAAGCTAATACCAACATATTTTTTACTATGAAATAGTTTACCCTTTTTTAAAAAATATAGCCGTTCTTTTTCCAATCTAATTTTTTTTCTCATTTACATCATTCTATATCTAACTTTTATAAAAATTTATTATGCAGAAGAAAAGTGAACCAAAAAGATTCTTATAATTATAATTTAAACTAAAAGAGATATAAGATTTTATATAGCTATTTACTATTCATCATTTAACATATCTTCATGGATTTCAATAGTGAATTTTTAAAAAAACTTTAATTTGACTCTCAAACTTTTATTTGTATAATTAAGCCATTTTAAACTTAAATTAGCACCCAATTACATATTTTTCTAAGAAAGAGAGTTGAATTAAAAGATAAAGAACTGAAGTGAAAAGGACAGGTAAAATAAGTGGCGGCTTTAGAATTTGTTTGAAAAATACATTTTAATCCTTTATTTTTTTTTTAGCTATTAGATAATCGATCCTCTTATTTTTAAAATTTTAATATTGATATCAACCTTTATTTTCCTTTTTTTTTTAGTTTTTTTTGTGTAAGAGAGAGATGGAGTTGCTGAATTCTGGTGTACAGAGAGAGTTTATGTTGGAGATGATTTCGACCATTAAAATAGTCGATTTTTGCGTCTAATAGTTTCGTATGATGAAAAGAGTTAAGAGTAGGTGTTTTTTTTTACCTTAAAAATGTTTAAAAACAATTTGAGATCGGGAATAGTTTTTGTTTTGAGTTGATTATGGGTTTTGGGGTGGATGTTTTTATGTTTTTAGAGGTCATGGGTTGGTTTAATAAGGTTTTAAGGGTATTTCCTAGATGTTTTGAGTAAACCAAAGTGGTCGAAAACTGGGGAATTATAAACGATGCGTCATCTAACAAAATAGACAACGCCTCATCTCTTTTTTTTTTTGTCAAAGAATTGGTTGGATGACCCATTAACTTAAAAAAAAAACATAAAGTCCGTTGTGTGGGGGCCTAAACTTGCAAGCCCGCGTGCGAGCCTTTTCTTAGTAGGCCAATCACCTGGCTTGGTTTACACG
>Ga0307517_10015115_pt1 | contig 10284 bp, 4 predicted proteins | sample 23_EM_MG_FD_194515 | JGI IMG/M metagenome (GOLD analysis project Ga0307517, IMG submission 194515) | Populus trichocarpa ectomycorrhiza microbial communities from riparian zone in the Pacific Northwest, United States - 23_EM | ecosystem: Host-associated > Plants > Roots > Unclassified | place...
ACGCCATGAATGTGTTTATTAAGTTGCTTGTGATGTTTTTTAGGTGCTTTGAGTAAAAAATGGGTTGAAAATGGGTTCCTAGGTCTAAAAAGTTTTGACCTGATTTTCTGGCCACTATATTGACAAGGTCTAAAAAGAAATTGGACAATGTCAAATGACGCGTCATCTGACTTATTAAAAAAAAAACTAGGGTAAACCACATGTAAAAATAAAAAAAAATAAAGGCTCAAGTGTGCGGACCTATCTTTGCAGGCTCTCGTGCGAGCCTTTACTAAATGATTCGGGCCTAGCAGCGCTTGTTTTTTTATTTTTTTAAAAAAATATTTTTAAATTAATATTATTTTTATATGTATTTTTTCAAAATATTTTTTAATTTTTATTTAAATTAGTACCTCTTTTTCAAAAAATTAGGGTGGACGACATGCTAAAATCCAATTGATTTTGTTTGTTTAACCTCTTTTAAATAGTGTTTATTTTTTAGTTATTTTGATGATGTTATTTTTTAAAGATATTTTTAGAATTCATCTATAATTTTTTTATGTTTTATATAAATGAAATTTATTTTTAAAAATAAAAAATTTATTTTCGATAATATTTTTAATATGTGTAACATTGAGTAACTTTTTTTCCTTTTATTTTATTCAATTAATTTCATGTGTGTCTATTTTTATTATCATTTGATTAAATAAAAACTCGATTTTTATGAACATGGACATCAACGACAACTGTGTGAAAGGCTTGAGTCGGAGATTAAATATCTTGGTTTATATTTACTTTTTAATTTTTAATTTTTTTATCTTTATTTGTCATTAATAATTATTTATTTATTTATTAACACATATATTTCTCAATATATATATATATATATATTATTTTAAAAATTTTTATATAAAAACATATAAAAAAATCCAGATATTTATTTTTTAATATTTATTTTTTTAAAAAAAATATGTCCGTGGCGAAGAACAGGTAAAATAGCTAGTGAATAATAAGTAAGGCTTGCTGTGTGTAGTGTTGCTCATCTGTTTGATATTTATTAATGAAATATTTATTAATTTATTTATCAAAATTCCAACATCTATCAAAATACAAACAAATAGTACTAGGACTAAACTAAAAAGAAAAAGAGATCCTCATAAATAATTATAAAATCAACACAAGAATTCTTAAACTAAATAGAAAAAATAAAATTATTGAGTATAATATTAATTTTTTAAATTAAATAAAAGATTAAAACTAATAAAAAAAATATTTAATTTTCTAACTAATGCTACTCGTTAATCATTGTCCATCATATATAGAATATGCATGATTCCAAGATCCAACTCACCTCCATTCCAAGATTTGATGTCATCATTATTTCCAAAGACTTTTTAACTATAAGAAGCTCACCTTCGTTGAGCTCCATGTTTGATATTCCCGTTTGACATGTTTCACTTCAAAAAAGAGGTGATCCTAGGTGATGATGATATTAACGAAATGTGCCTATGGAAAATTAATGATGATGGTTGGTGGATGATAAACTTAGTGATAATGATTACAAATAAGAGATTGGAGCTTAAATTATTTTTTTGGGAAAAAAAAACATTAATATTAATTAAGCTACAATTTATTGACTAATATCTCAAAAACTTTTCTACACAATATAAAAATCAAAGCATTAAATTTTTTTTTGTTATATTTTTAATTAAAACTCAATGTCGTGAGATGACAGTACTCTCTCTTCTCACCCGTGGGGTTGTTGTCTCTAAACTCACCAATATCTCTCATTTCACCACTATAACACCATTTTCACTGCCACCACTCATTTTGGACCATTAGAGATATATTTCATACTTTTCCTTTATTAATTTCATAGTATTTATGCTAATTTTTTATTTTAATTGTTTTAGGGTTAGGGTTTTTTAGGTTAATTTAGGATTTTGGTGAATTAGGTTTAAATCATGTTAATTGGCTATAAAATACATCAATTAAGTTGATGATTTTGTTATTTATGGAGAAGATTGAATAATTTGAAATGTTGTCGACTATATTATGGTTAGATTAAGGTTCTTAAGGTTAATTTAGGATTTTTATTTGAATTACATATACTTTATGTTAATTACCTATAAAATACATCAATTAAGTTGATAATTTCATTATTTGTGGAGAAAATTGATGAATTTGGGTTGTTAATTATGTTATGGTTTAGGGTTTCGTTAGATAAATTTTTGTTGAAATTATATACCTTGATTAATTTGTTATATTGATAAATAAAGCTTGGGTTTTTTTTATATATTATTTGACATAATATGTCGTAGTATTGGAATACTATGCTTTTATGATACTATGCTTTTCCCAAGAGACCATGAAGCAAATTTGAAGTTTAAAGACGAGGAGGGGCAAGTGTGGACTTTCGTTGTAGAGTGTCACCAGGAAGGAGTTCAAAACCAGCCCTTTCTGGGGACTGGTTTTCATTTGTTCGTTAAAAGGGTCTCAAGACCGGCGACGTTATAGTAATCATCTCTGATAAAGAGAAGGATGTAACGGCAGGAGAAGATTTCAAAATCAAGATTAAGAAATCAGCTTCAACACATCATCAACACTAGTGATCAGGTGCTATATATATCTAGCCTGCCTCATCAAACTACCTGCTGGGCTTGCTTGAGTTAATCATCAGTACACCCACCATCATATTGACTTCGAATCTCAATGCTGAGGTGATATTAATAATTGTGAAAGTTAATATAAGCATGAGTGTTACAAATATTCAAGTTATTATATATATGGATGACTAGACAGAAAATACTAAGGCTGTTGTTTGGTATACATGAGGAGTCCTTTCAAATGTTGCTTAAAATTCTATTAGCTTTCAAATAATAAAATCTAGGTGTAGTTGTATATTGGGATCATAAAATAGTTGATGGTAATAAAGCAATCTTCGAGGGAGTATTTGAGGTATTTAAAGCTTTAGGTGATAGGTTTTAATATTGTCATTTACTTATTAGTATTAATGGCACTAATCTGTATAAAAAGTACAAGGAGAAGTTATTGATTGTAGTTGCTTACAACATGAATAATGGTTTATACATTATGTTTTCCTATGATAAAAAAAGACAAACATTAATTGCATTTGGTTTTTATATTTGCTTCGTCAGTATGTCATTAGCGGTCAAACAGATTATATACTACATCAGATAAACATATTGTGATTAAGAGTTTCATATGGCATGAATATTTATTAATCTAATTAGGCATCATCGTTATTGTTTGTAACACTTTGTTGGTAACTTCAACACTAGGTTAAAAAATATTTTCTTAGAAAGTATGCTTCTTAAAATATGTCGAGAACCTTTAAAACAAAAGTTTGACACTTTGTATGATGATATGATTAAGATAAATGATGATATCAAATAATGGCTATAAGTTAAAACTAAAAAAGATAGGCCCTCTCATATGATGGTTGTCATTGTTATGCTAATATAACTATAAACTTGTTAGAGATTTTTAATAATATATTAAAAGGTGTATGTGGCTTACCTATAACAACTATATTGTAAATGACCTCTTATAGGTAAAATAAATATTCTTAAGGTGTTAGGTATTGTGACCTCTAATTATACTTATTTAATTACTTGTTGATGTGATAAGATCAACAACACAAGTGGCAATTGTATTTAATCTTGTAAGGGGTTTATTTTAGGTTGTGAACTCACTAATAACTGGTATTTAAGGAGAGATACACAAAATGGTTGATATTTATAAAGGAAGTTGTAGTTGTGGTAAATAAAAATTATACCATTAACCATGTTTACATCTCATTGCACTTTGTGAAATGTTGACCACGTCCAATTTGATAACCCTTTTTTTCCCAATAAAATGTATAAAAATACATATACTCCTTTTTTTACCCTTACATAACACATTAGTATGGCCTAAATATATTAGACCAATGATATATAGATGTCCAACTAGATGGCGAATAAAAAAATAACAAAGGAGATCCATTCATCTGCATAGGTTAGTGTTAAAGTGATGTTTTCATTAGTAAAAATATCACTAATAGATTTACCAAGGGAACCATGTCATTGACTAGTGTTCTGTGGTGATTTCATATCAGCCAGTAATTTTATCAGTGATTTAAACACCGATGAATAGGCCAACAAAACACATGTTTCGTGGTTCCATTAAAAACTAAGGATGCACTCTATTAAATTGCTTCAAAGCTTCATTATCGAAAGGATGCACCATGAATCCATCCTCTAGATCATGTAAATGATGTCATGTCATGTGCTCGGATGTCTTCGGAGACAAATAACATTTGCAACTTAAGAGTGATTGTGAAGTATCTTAGTATTTTTATACAGCAAGTGTCCTTCCTCGACCTGTATTGGGTTTATATCAAGCATGCCCTCAGGTTTTGCACTCGGTTAAATCTACATCTTCACAATAGTACAACATGCAAAAATTTAGGCATATATTAATTTATTGATATCTCGGGTCAAAGGCTTTTATCATGGATTTTGCAACATAGAAGTTCCCTTTCAACTTATTTCCTATAAATAAAATGTTTTTTTCTCATTCAATTATGCCATTATAATCAGCCTCGCTCATACAATAATCATACTTGATGGTAAACACTCATGCAATGAAGGATAATTTACTGTGATTTGTGCACATATTCTATAATAGTTCATCAGAATCTTTAAAAAGTTCAAAAAATTTAGCTGCATCTACATTTGATTCTTCATCAATATATGAATCTTCACTTGAATAACCATGATTTATTCTTATTGCATTCAGCATCATACTTTTATAACAATTACTATTATCATCAGAATCCTTTTTAACATGGTCTTGTAAGAAGCATAAGCTTCTCAATGTGCAAACCAACACAAATATTTCTCAGCGAACCCTTTTTTTTAGAAGATACATTATCACAATATCTAATTGGAATAACTTTTTTATTTTACCATGTTAACATTTAATTTTGCCTCTACTAATATTCTTTGAATTTAAAAGTGCAAAATTAATAAAACTCCTAACCCTTTTACAACAATCTTCCCTACACAACCCTTATGGTGAATATCGATGCATCCAAGAACAATCATCCATTACTTAGGAAACCTATATAGAATAATGATAACATTTCTTAATAATGTAACAATCAATTCAAAATTTAACTTTGGTAATTAAAAATGAATTCACAATCTAATAACCAATTATTATTGTTGTACAAAAATATTATGATGTGTCAAAATATTAACTAAATAAATCCAATTAGAAAAAATTAATCGGTACCCAACTAATTATTTATTATTTGTTCAATTCAAACTTATTCAATCTAAATTAATACCATTTAATTGTTATAAATTCCATGAAAAATCAATTTCCCCAAAATCTCCAACATAACAATAAAATTGACAAAATATGGTTGTTACTCATTAAATAACCCATTGTTTCTTTCAGTATAACACACCAAAATTACAAAATCAAAATTAATTTCATTAAATTACAAACAATTCAAATTTTCCCAAATTACAAAGAAACCCTAACATACAAATCAAGCTTTAATTATATATGAAAAGGTTGTAAAAAACTTAAATATACAAGCAAACTACACTACAGATACTAAAAAAAAATATTAATACATTATCTTAAAACATAAATGAGTAAATCTGCTTACGTGGTGTGGGGAATATTTAGAAAAAATAGTATCAAGACAATAATGCTAACACTACATAGTGTTGTGTGGTTGAATTTGTGATTATGAGGCCTGGAATTGTGTCAAAATGGGTTGGAGGGGTTGTTGTTTTGATTTGCAGTTCAAGAAAAAAAGGACGAAGAAGAAAAAGGGGAGAATGGGGCTAAAATTGGTTACAACACTTTTAAATTTGTTGACGGAATTTGCAATGAAAAATATCGTCGGTCAATGATGACGTTTCATCTTAACGACGGAATATTTTGTTATTTTTAATTATTTTTATTATGTCAGTGATTTCATCGATAATTACTTATAGAACATATTTCATCGATAATTACATTGTAAATTTTTGACTAAAATATTATGTCACTACTATAATCAAACATTAGTGACATAAAATATTTCATCAATAATTCTGTTCCTACTTAACAATTTTTTGGTAGTGTATTATTATTATTATTATTATTATGTGAACAGTTAAAACAGATGAAACCTAAGAACAAAAGGAGTTTAAATCTAGGCAAATACCTTAAATTTATCCTTGTATTTGTCTTAATTATTCATTTCTACATATGTGAATTTAATTTGATCAATTAGCTTAAAAGAAATTAATCATTGAGATTCGATTCTCCCCTGCTATTAGATTATTATTACCTTAAAAGAAATTAGCTATTAGATTAATTGGGAAAATTTAGAGAATAATATTTAATTAAATAAATTTAAAAGATATAAAGGTTATGTCTTCCTGGACTGTGCCTAATTTCATTACATAATGACGTGAGCAATTTGCTTTTAATTAATAATTGAGATTCGATTCTCCCCTGTTAGAAACCAGAGCAGTGCCAGATTCGACGCAGAAGAGGAATCCACATAAAATCTAGCAGAAAAGAAGAACGGAAGAAGGAAAGAGAGAGCGAGAGAGAGAGGCTGGCCTGGCCAGACCCTCTCAGATCTAGCTTCACACATCGTCACATGGACACACAGAAATATCTACAAGACAGGACACTTCAAGCAGGCATTTCTGCATTAAAAAAAAAAAACACTCAATGTTTCAATTTTCATGTAGATAATTAGATAATAGAGTGATAGAGCTGAACCAAAAAGAAAATTAGTAATCCATCTAATCCAGTATCCACTACATGCTAAGAAAAAAAGAGCATTGCTGTAAAATAAACATCACTCGGAATGGCAAACCAGGAACCTGAAGCTTACATAAAGTGGCAGAAAGTGACTTGAATATCCAAATAATGATGAAAGCGTCATAGAATGCCACGGGAAGAACCAAAAAAAGTTTGGCCTTGCCAGAAAGGTCACTAACAGCACCAACATTTTCTACTAATTCAAGCACTTCAGATGCCAAAAAAATACCAGTTGGCCTAATTCCAGTCTCATTGAATTCAGCATAGTCAGAATACCAGAAAGCCATCTCGAACATGCCTAGTGTTATCACCAATGTTATGCAGTTTTGCAATGGAAAAACTTCTTTCCAGAATCTCGCATACTGAGAGAACCACAATAATCCAAGCATAACAAAAGCAGGGGACATGAACCCGTAAAATTTCATAAGTGGTGCCATTCTACTGGTATTTTTCCATATAGTATTGATCCCCTCTACAACTACCTCTTTAAGATTAGGATCACAATGCATGAAATACAAATTATACATCCCAGTTCTGGAAATCTGTATTGATTTTGATGGCAATGTTGCAACTAGCTCGTCTGCATAGAATGCAACACCAAAGACCTGAGGTCAGCCAGGATTTTTAGTTGACGGCCGATGAATGATTTCTCCTTCTGAACACACACCCAGCTTTGCAAGATCAGCTGTGCAGCAGACAGCTCTTTGACCACCATAGGCAGAACCCCCGATTGACTCTCTATCTTCTACCTCAAAAACAATAGCTTGTGCCAACCCCGAACTAAAGTTGGAAAATTCCTGGGTTCTCCGGAATGTCATCTTTTCAAAACAGTATCTTTGTTTAGATAACCAGAGAGTACACCTTGTTCCAATGATAATCAAAACAAAAGGTTTGGCCGTTTGGCACCGAATGACTTGGAACTCCCATCTTCATTTTGAGATTATTTCCCACGCATATATGCAATGCATTGTTTTTCAAGAAACGGTTTGTTTTTATATCTTAAAAATGTTTTTAAAAAATTAATTTTTATTTTCTTTTTTATAATTTAAATTAAATTTTTTATTTTTCTAGATTGTTTTGATATATTAATATCAAAAATAATTTTTTAAAATAAAAAAATATATATTATTTTAATATATTTTCAAGAAAAAAATACTTTGAAAAACAATTATTACTATATTCTTCAAATATCATGTTTTAAATAAATTTTTAAAAAAGAAAAAAAGGAAAACACTAATAAAGGCAAATTCCAATTATGATGACTCTATGGGCAACTTTCCTCCAATAATAAGACTCTGAACTTTTACTTATGAGATAAATAAAGTAATAATTTTCCAGGCAATATTGCATATAAAAATTATGAGATTGTGGTAATGATTATTTTTTAAAGTATTTTTCATATTTAAAAATATTTTTAAAAAATATTTTTTAATTCTTTAAACTTATTTTTAACATTCATATATTAAAAATCATAAAACAATTAATTTAAATGAAATCAAACTAAAAACATGGCATCCCATAAATATTTTTTAAAATATTTTTATTTAAAAATTGAAAGAACAAGGAAAATACTGGAAAGCTCTCGTGTGTTGCAGTGAGAAAGATGTTGTGTATTTATATTAGTGGTTGATGTTTACAATTGTCTAGTCTATAGAATATACATGGAAAGCAAATAATAGACTCCTAGAATTAAGGTGCAATTACACTTGCTGAATTGTGGTGATCTGCAATGTTCATTTCCATAATAGGCCCCTTCAAGGTCAACGGGGACGGGTGCACGTTGAGCTTGTCACGGAGGAAGGCAGATCTTGCAAAAACGATTGGTTTAGTGAGACCATTAGCAAGTTGGTCTTTACTGGATATGAAGCGAACTTCCAGGTTTTTTGTTGAACTTTTTCCCTGACAAAATGGTAGTCTATCTCCATGTGTTTAGTTCGCGCATGAAATACCGAATTGGCAGTGAGATATGTGGCTCCAATGTTGTCATACCACAGCAGTGGTTGTTGGGGTAAAATAATATCATTTTCACGCATAAGAGATTGCACCCAAAGTGATTCTATTGTGGCATGGGCAATTGCACGATACTCGACTTCAGTGCTGGAACGTGCCACAGTAGGTTGTTTCTTTGAGCTCCATGAGACTAAGTTGTCACAAAATAATTGCAGAAACCTGAGGTGGACTTGCAATCATCCGGGCAGCCCACCCAATCGACATTGAAGTAGATAGAGCGTTGTGTCGACTTGGTTGGTCGAATAAGTAGTCCAAAATGAATTGAAAACTTAAGATACCGAAGTATCCTTTTTGCTGTTGTCTAGTGGTCTTATGTGGGTTTGTGCATGAATTGACAGACTTTATTTACTGCAAAAGAGATATCTGGTCTAGTCAGTGCCAGATATTGCAAAGCCCCCACTACATTGCAGTAATTGGAAGGTTCTGAGTAAGTGGCTCCCGAGAACAGAGATAATTTCTGAGACGAGGATATTGGAGATGAAACAGGTTTGGCATCCAACATTTTTGTTCATTGGAGAAGATTGAAAATGTACTGGCTTTGTGAAAGGAGAAGGCCTGTCGGTAGTTGATATGCTTTTATGCCCATAAAATATTTGAGGTGCCCGAGATCTTTGACGACAAATTCTTGACTCAGATTATTGATTAGTTGTGAGATAGCTAGTGGACTCGAGCTGGTGATCAGAATATCATCGATATATACTAGGAGGAACAATGAAGTTGAACCATGTCTGCAAATGAAAAGAGAAGTATCAGAGTAGGAGTTCATAAAGCCGGGAGATAGAAGATGCTCTTGTAGTCAATGGTACCAGGCTCTTGAAGCCTGTTTCAGTCCGTATAGGGCCTTTTGTAATCGACAAATATGATTTGGGAAATTAGGATACACCTAACCAAGCGGTTGTTGCATGTAAATCTCTTCAGTTAAGTTGTCGTGAAGGAATGCGTTTTGGATATCAATTTGATGAACTAGCCACTGGTTTGAGACAGTATAGCTGAGCATGATGCGAATGGTGGTGGGCTTTATAACCGGGTTGAACATATCATCGAAGTCAACTCCATATTGTTGGTGATAACCTTTGGCAACAAGCCGACCTTCTTTCGTTCAAGAGAACCATCAGAACGACGTTTGGATTTGAAAATCCACATGGAGCCGATAACATTGAGACCGGGAGTGGCAGGAACTAAAGACCATGTACCATTTCTCATGAGTGCAGTGAATTCTTCATCCATGGCCGCACGCCAATCTCGGTGTTTAGAAGCTTCTAAATAACAGGTTGGAGATTCGAGTACTGTACCTGTTACAAGAAAAGTTTATGGCAGAGGATACCGAATGGTTCCATCCATATTCTTTTTTGGTTTCACGATATTGTTGAGGACGATGCTGAGGGAGATCTTCGGCAACATGGATTTGTTGGGTTAGTTGTGTGGTAAGAATAGGATTGGTGGGATGAGCAG
>Ga0307517_10015116_pt1 | contig 10284 bp, 9 predicted proteins | sample 23_EM_MG_FD_194515 | JGI IMG/M metagenome (GOLD analysis project Ga0307517, IMG submission 194515) | Populus trichocarpa ectomycorrhiza microbial communities from riparian zone in the Pacific Northwest, United States - 23_EM | ecosystem: Host-associated > Plants > Roots > Unclassified | place...
GCCCCTCGGAATCGGCGCCCTTGGTGGAGGCGGCCACCTCGGAGTCGGCCTCGGCGGACGCGGTGGCGTCGGCGACACCGGCCTTGGCGGCGGTCGTAGCGCTGGAGGCACTGGCCGCGGCGGACGTCGTAGCGTTGGAGTCGGCGGTCTTCGTGGAGGCGCTGGCGTGCGCCTTCTCCTTCTCCGGCGCGCGCTCTTCGACGACTGTCGCGCTCGCCTCGGCCGTCTCCGCCAGCCGCGCCGTCCAGCGCCGGGAGATCGACGCGATGCCGACGAGCAGCGCCACGAGGCCGATCTTCACGAGCAGCAGCTGGCCGTAGCCGGTGTCGGTGAACGCCGACCAGGAGCCGAGCTGGCGCCAGGACTGGTAGATGCCGGTCGCGACGAGCGCGAGGACGCTGCCGAAGGCGATGCGCGAGAAGTTCTGTACGGCCGTCCGCCCGACCAGGTTGTCGGCGGGCGCCCGGTACAGCGCGACGAGGAGGGCGGACAGGCCACCGAGCCAGATCGCTACGGCCAGCAGGTGGACGACGTCCACGGGCATCGCGATGCCCGGCTGGAGCCCGGTCGAGGCGTGCTCGGCCAGCGCCCAGCTCGCGGCGAGCCCCGAGGCGACCACACCGCCGCCGATCGCGAGACCGAAGGTGAGGTCCCGCTTCTCCTCGTCCTCGCTTGAATCAGGCAGTCGGCGCGAAGCGCCGTCAGGCAGGGTGGTGGTGGGAGACGGGCGGGCGTACGCGCCGAAGAGCACGGCGATGAACAGCGCGGCGGCGGCGAGCAGCAGCAGCCGGGAGACGAGCGCCGCGCCCGTCTTGGTCTGGAGGACCTGCCCGAGGAGGTTCAGGTCGAAGATGTCGCCGAACTTCCCGCTGGTCGTGTACGAGCCGCGCAGGAGCAGCAGCCACAGCGTGGCCGCGGTCAGCGAGAACCAGCCGGAGACGACCAGCCGCTGCAGCGCGCGCACCCCGGCGCCCCGCTGCCAGCACGCCAGGATGAAGGCGGCGCCGCCCACCATGACGATGAAACCGGCGTACGACATGTAGCGCCCGAAGCCGTACAGCCCGCCGACGAGCCCGCCGCCCACGTCCTGGTCGGAGACCGAGACGGTGGTCTTGGAGGGGGCGCCGACGGAGAAGGTGAAGGCGCCGGCGACCGGGTGGCTGTCGGCCGACACGACCTGCCAGGCCACCGTGTACGTGCCGTCGGGCAGGCCGCTGCGGACCTGGATGGCGTACGTCGTACCGCTGACGTTGGACGGTTTGCCGACGTCGACGCGTTTGCCCTTCGGGTCGAGCACGCGCAGCGAGTCGTTGTTCGTCGCCACCTTCTCGGAGAAGGTGAGCGAGATCTGCGTCGGAGCCTTGTCGACCACCACCCCCGAACTGGGGTCGCTGCCGGTCAGCGCGGCGTGCGCGGAGGCGGTACCCGCCCCGGCGAAGAGCATGCCGGTGACGGCCAGGAGCAGCAGCACCAGATTGCGGACGCGGGGGGTGATGGTCGTCTTCAAGGTGGGGTCCCTCCCTCAGTGCCCGGTCGTCGGGTTGTACGTCGCCGACTTCACGGGCATCTCAACCGTGAGAGGGCCGGACTTGGCAAAGTGCAGCTTCACGGTCACGCTGTCGCCCTGCTTCAGGGTGTGCTTCAGCTTGTCGAACATCAGGTGGTTGCCCCCGCTCTTGAACACGAGTTGACCGTGTGCGGGCACAGCGAGGGACTTCACCTCCTCCATCGCCTGGCCGACCGTCTCGTGCACGGAGACCGGGCCGAGGTCGCTGGTCACGGAGGTCAACTCGTCCTTCGCACCGCCCTTGTTGGCGATGTCCAGGAAGCCCGCCGCCATGTCCGAGACGGGCTGGGGCATATAGGCGGAGCTGACGGAGAGCTGGGCCTTGGCGTCGTCCGAGCCGCAGCCGGTGAGGACCAGCGCGCCGGTCAGCACCGCGACGGGTACGGCGAACTGCCTCACGGGTTCTCCCCCTTGATGATCTTGGGGAGGTCCTTGGTGTAGTCGTCGACGGTGGCGTCCTGGTCGTAGAGCAGGTAACCGCCGTTGGTCTTCGGGGAGAACGCGACGACCTGGGTGCCGTGGACGGAGACCAGCTTGCCGTTCTTGTCCTTCGTGGTCGGTTCGATGGAGATGCCCATGGTGCGGGCGCCGGCCTGGATGGTGGCGAAGTTGCCGGTCAGGCCGACGAACTGGGTGTCGATGCCCTTGAGCCACTTGCCGAGTTCCGACGGGGTGTCCCGCGCCGGGTCGGTGGTGACGAACACGACCAGCAGCTTGTCCTGCTCGGCCTTGGACAGCGACTTCTTGGCGACGGCGATGTTGTTCATCGTCAGCGGGCAGATGTCGGGGCAGTGGGTGTAGCCGAAGTAGATCAGCGTCGGCCGGTTCTTGGACTCCGCGCGGAGGTCGTACTTCTTGCCGTGCGTGTCCGTGAGGACCAGGTCCGGCTTCTCGAACGGGGTGTCGAGGACGGTGGCGGCCTTCGTCGCGGTGTCCTCGGAGACCACGGAGACGGGGCTCTGGCTGTCGTCGCCGCTCCCGCAGGCGGAGAGCGTCAGGGTGGCGGCGGCGAGCAGAACGGCCGCCGCGAACGTCTTCTTGCGCATAGAGAAATGTCCCAGTTGTGAGAGCTCCGGCGCGCACCGGGGTCGTACGCAAGAGTCGCACGGACCCCTGTGCGCGCCATGAGTGAACGGGCCTCAGACGGTCGTACGCCGTCGGCCGGCGAGAACGCCGTACGCCACGCCCGCCGCGCCGACGGCGATGCCGACCACGCCGAGGACGCGGGCGGTGGTGTCGGAAGAGTCGGCGGACGACGAGGTGGAGTCGGAAGCGGTGGTCTCGGTCTTCTCCGAGGCGTCCTCGGCGGTCGCGCCCGAGGCGGAGGCGGAGGTCAGGGTGAGCGTCGGAGCCGGGTTCTCGGGCTCCTCCTCGCCGTCCTTCTGCACCTCGATCCAGCGCACGACATCCTTGTCGGAGTACGTCTGCAGCGCCTTGAAGACGAGCTGGTCGGCGTCCGTGGGCAGCATGCCGACGGAGACCGGGAACTTCTGGAAGTAGCCCGGCTCGACGCCCTTGCCGGTCGCGGTCCAGGTGACCTTGGTGACGGCCTCGGTGATCGTCTCGCCGTGCATCTCGGCGGGCTTCGCGAGCTTCGACTTGGTGACCTTGACGGTCCAGCCGCTGATCGGCTCCGGCATCACGGAGGCCAGCGGGTGCTCGGTCGGGAAGGTGACTTCCAGCTTGGTGGTCGAGGCGTCGTCACGCTCGTTCGGGACCTTGAAGTCGACGACCGCGTAGCCGCCCTTGACGGCCGCGCCCTCCGGTTGCACGGAGACGTGCGCGAAGGCGGGCGAGGACAGGACGAGCACGGCCGAGCCGGCGACGGCAGCGGCGGCGGCGATACGAGAGGTCGTGATGGACGGCATGGTCTTCATGGAAAGGAGCACTCCACTTCGAGTTCGAGTGAGTTCCGGTGGTGAAGAGGGGCGCGTGGTGTCCCAGGTGCATCGGGGTTTCCCGGCGGGAGAACACAGGCACGCGCGTGTGCCGCACGACGGCGGCCTCTTCACGCACAGAAGGGAGTGCGGGTCGGTGGTCGCGTCGCGTCAGGCGGCGAGGGCGTGTGCGGCGGCGACCGGCGGGCCGCGGCGGATCACCGAGTGCTGGAGCGCGGCGGTGTGCGGCGCGGGCGGCGCGAAGACGGCGCTACGACGCGGACGCGGGCCCGCCTCGGGCGCCCCCGGCAGCCCGGCCCGCAGGGCGCGCACCAGGGCGAGGGCCCCGCGCAGGGACCGTACGAGCGCCCCTTCCGCGACTCCATGCGCCGAGAGTTCCATCAGACGCAGCAGCGCCAGGTCCCCGCGCCGCAGCAGCCAGCCCGCGGCGAGCGCCGCGAGGACGTGACCGAGCAGCATGGACAGGGACGGGAACAGCGACATCGAGGAGCCGGCGGAGGCGGACATGGAGTCCGCCGGGTGATGCATCGACCCCATGGAGCTCATCGAGCCGGTCGAACCCATCGCGCCCGAGGCCGGCAACAGCCGCGCGTCGGTGAGGATCTGGTGGGCCTGCGCCGGGCTGATCCCCGCGGCGGTGGTCCCGCACAGGAGATGTGCGGCGCGCGCGACGAGCGTGGCGTCGGAGGCCGACAAGGTGCCGGTGGCCGACGTACCCGTGCTCTGCCCGAGCCCGAACAGCGTGTGCAGCACGGTCTGTCCGACCGCGAGCGGCACCACGATCCCCGCCAGCGAGCGCGCCCGCCCGGCGAGCGGCGCCACGACGAGGAAGGTCGCGAGGAAGCCCGCGCCCACTGTCCACAGCGGAACGGTGGCGCAGGAGGCGATGGCGTGACCGGCCGCGGCCAGCACGACACAGACCGCGGCGAACACCGCGGCCCGCAGGACCCGGAGTTCACCTCCGGAGCGCGCCGTACGTGGGTGGGGGGCAGTCATGGCGGGCTCATCATCGCACCGGCCTTATTGCCGCCCTACGGCAGGTCCGCAACATCGAGGCCATAGTGTGTCGTAGCTCACAAAGATCACTCTCCGGCGTGAGCTACCTCCGGATACACCAATTACGTTTGGGACGCATCGCCCATATGGGCGGCATCACGTCAACTCCGTGCTTACACAGGGGCACTGGCGGCAATAGGTATCACTATGTCGAGCCGCGGCCGGGAGGCTGGAGCATGAGCATCTGGTGGTCACTCCATCTGAGGCGCGAGGCCGCGAGCGTGCCACTCGCCCGGCGACTGTTCCTCGGCACGATGGAGACCGCGGGCGTCGACCCGGACATCTCCTACGACCTCTCCGTCGCCCTGAGCGAGGCGTGCGCCAACGCCGTCGAACACGGCGGCGACACCGCACACGGCGCGCCCACGGAGGCGTACCGGGTCACCGCGTACCTCGACGGCGAGAAGTGTCGTATCGAAGTCGCGGACTCGGGCCCCGGTTTCGCCCGCACGCAGTCCGTCCGCCCGGCCCCGAGCGAGGCCGAGAACGGCCGCGGCCTCTGCCTCATCCAGGAACTCGCCGACCACGTCCACATCGGCAACAAGCCGGGCGTGGGCGGCGCGGTGGTGAGCTTCGACAAGATCCTGAAGTGGCGGAAGGACGCGCCGTTGATGGCGGTGTAGCCGGGAGGTTCCCGCCGACTTCAGCTTTCTGAGCATTCTTACCTTGCGCACAGCGCATGCTCATGCCCTTGACGGCTGCCGTCCATAACTTCGTGATCATGACGGGAAACCACAAAGACAAAACCATCAGCCGGCGCCGCGCTCTCGCGGTGACCGGCGGGACGGTCGCGGCCGGCGGGCTGGTCGCCGCCGGGTTCCAGTCGGCGTTCGCCGACACCGCCGACACGACGACCGACGCGGACGCGACGGCCTCGGCCAGTTCGACCAGCAGTGAGTGCATGACGCTGATGACGAGCGTCACCGAGGGCCCCTACTACCTCGACGGTGCCTTGGTGCGCAAGGACATCACCGAGGGCAAGGCGGGCGTCCCGCTCACCCTGCGGCTGACCGTCGTCGACGCCACCGACGGCTGCACCCCGGTCAAGGGCGCGGCCGTGGAGATCTGGCACTGCGACGCCTGGGGCTACTACTCCGGCTATACCACCGCCAACCCCGGCGGCTCGGCCCCCGCGGAGAGCGAGGAGGGCGACTCCGCCAACGACCTCACCTACCTGCGGGGTTACCAGGTCGCCAACGCCAACGGGGTCGTCAAGTTCGAGACGATCTTCCCGGGCTGGTACACGCCCCGCACCTGCCACATCCACGTCAAGGTGCACACCGGCGGTGAGAAGGAGGACGGCACCTACGAGGGCGGCAAGGTCAACTACACCGGCCAACTGTTCTTCGCCGACGACATAGCCGAGGAGATCTTCACCCTCGACCCGTATGCCAAGCACACGGGCTCGTACACCGTCCTCGCCGACGACATGGTCTACGACGGCGGTGGCGCCGCCAGCGGCCTGCTCACCCTCAAGGCCGTACACAAGAAGGACCCGTCCAAGGGCTACAAGGGCTCACTGACGCTCGGCGTCGACCCGGATGCCGAGAGCACGGGCGCCGGCAGCGGCGGAGGCGGTACGCCCCCGAGCGACGCCCCGACGGGCACTCCGCCCAGCGACAGCCCCTCCCCTTCGGCCTCCGCCTCCTCGTAAGGTACGACGATGCAGAGCCGCGAGGACGAGGCACTGGCGCGAGCCGCCGTGGACGCGCTCACCGGGCAACTGGCACTGGCTCCCAAGCCGGGCCTGCCCGACCCGCGCGACCTGGCCGCCCGTACGACCCGGGTGGACCACGTCGCCCTGCGCTGGTCCGCCAAGGCGCTGACACCCGGCCTCGCGGCGATGGCGGCCGCCGCCCGCCGTACCGGCGAGCCAACTTCCGTGCTCCGCGCGGAACTCGGCGCGATCGGCCGCTGCACGGAGCACTCCGTGGCGCTCGCGGGCGGCGGCCACCGCGGCGCCTTGTGGGCGCTGGGCCTCCTGGTCGCGGCGGCCGCCCTGGACCCCCACGCGGGGGCCAAGGACGTCGCCGCGACCGCGAAGCGCATCGCCGCCCACCCCGACCGCCGCGCCCCGCGCAAGGCCTCGCGCGGCTCGTCGATCTCGGCGAAGTACGGCGCGGCCGGTGCGCGGGGCGAGGCGAAGGCCGGATTCCCGCACGTACGGCGGGCGCTGGACACCCTCGCCACGACCCGCGCGGCCGGGGCGACGGAGACACAGGCCCGCCTGGACGCCCTGCTCACGGTGATGTCCACCCTCCAGGACACCGAACTCCTGCACGCCGTGGGCCCGTTGGGCCTGCGGCACGTCCAGGCGGGGGCCCGGGGCGTCCTGGAGGCGGGCGGCACGGCGACGCCGGCGGGCGCGGAAGCCCTGATCGCCTTCGACAACGACCTCCACACGCGCGCGTGGAGCCCTCGCGGAAGTGCGGGGCTCCTGGCGGGCGCGCTGTTCCTGGACTCTCTACCGGTCAAGTCGCCGGCGTGGGCCGCCTGAACCTGAAGAGGACCGATACCGGTCAGTCACCGGCATAGGTGGCGTGATCGGACCCGTACTGGTCAACTCGCCAGTGCGGGCTGCCTGTTCGCCTCACCCGCATCGCCCGCCTCCTCGCCCGCCTCACGACCCGCACCCGCCGCCCTCCGCACCGCCGGCCCCATCGCGTACGACGCCACGACCGTCGCCCCGCCCAGCAGCAGCCACCCCGGCGTCCCCCACTCCAGGAGGAGGGACGTCAGCACCAGGGGACCCATCGTCCTGGCCACGGTGACACCGGTCCCGAAGAAGCCCTGGTACTCGCCCACCCGGTCAACAGGCGCCAGCTCGAAGGAGAGTTGCCAGGAACCCGCCGACTGCCCCATCTCGGCGGCCACTTGGAGCACCGCCCCGACCACCAGCGCCCCCACGGCCACCCACGGCGACGCGCCCGCCGACAGCGCGAACACCGCGCAGGCCGCCAGCATGATCCAGCCGGATCGCCGCACCGCGCGCGTGGCCGACGCGAGCCCCGTGATCCCGCGGGCCGTGCGCACCTGGAAGACCATCACCGCCCCGGTGTTGAGCACGAACAGCGCGGACACCAGCCAGGTCGGCGCGTCCGTCCGTTCCGCGATCCACAGCGGCAGCCCGAGGCTGAGCAACGGCATCCGCAGCAGCAGCACGGTGTTGAGCAGCGTGACGACGACGTACGGCCGGTCCCGCAGCACGCCGAGCCCGCCCGCCTTCCGCACCTGGACGCCCCGCACCGACGGCAGCCGCACCAACAGCCCCGCGCACACCAGGAAGCTCACCGCGTCCAGCGCGAACACCCCGAGGTACGCCGACCGCGTCCCCGCCCGCAGCGCGAGCCCGCCGAGACCCGCGCCCACCGCGAGACCGGCGTTCAGCGTCGACTGGAGGTGTGCCAGCAGCCCGGTCCGCTCCCCGGCGGACACCAGCCCCGCCAGCAGCGCCTGCCGGGCCGCCGCGAGCCCCGACTGCGCGGACGCGTAGGCACACGCGGCGATCACGAACGGCACGAATCCCCGTACGACGAGGAAGGACGCCACCGCGAGCCCCGTGGCCAGCGCCAGCAGCACCGCCGTACCGCGCGGTCCACGCCGGTCCGCCAGCCGCCCCAGCGGCACCCCGACCAGCGAACCGACGGCCCACGCGAGGGTGAGCCCGAGGCCCACGCGCGCGGGGGCGAGCCCGACGACGTGGGTGAAGTACAGCGCCGAGGTCACGTAGTAGGCGCCGTCACCGACCGAGTTGGTCAACTGGGCGAGTGCGAGGGTGCGTTGCGGGCCCGCGGGCGGGACGAGTGCGTTCGTCATGTGTACGACGGTAGGACGAGGTTGGGCCCTTCAAGAGGCCCAATCACTCACTCTTTCAGTGGCCCAATCCAACACGCTCGCCCCGGACCGCCCAAGCCCAAGCCCAACCCCTAACCCCCACCCCCTTCTCACGTCCCTTCCAGCACCCGCCCCAACACCTCCAGCGCCTCCGGATACACCCGCTCCCTGGGTGTCCCGTACCCCACCACAAGCCCCTGAGGCCGCCCCTCGCCGCCTCCCGCCGCGTGCCAGTGCTCCCCGAGCCGCCCGACCGCGAGCCCCTCCTCCTCGGCCCGCGCGAGCGCCGCCTCCTCGTCGGCGACCTCCACCAGCGCGTGCAGCCCGGCCGCGATGCCGTAAACGTTTGCGTGCGCCCCCAGCCGGCCGAGGAGCTGGTCCCGGCGGCGCCGGTACCGCAACCGGCAAGCGCGCACGTGCCGGTCGTAGGCATGGCTGTCGATCAGTTCGGCGAGCGCCAACTGGCCGATGGTCTCGGTGTGGTGGTCGCTGTGCAGCTTGGCGTCGGCGACCGCGTCGACCAGGTGCGGCGGCAGCACCATCCAGCCGAGCCGCAGTGCGGGTCCGAGCGTCTTGGACGCGGTCCCCAGGTACGCGACCTGGCCCGGTGCCATCCCCTGGAGCGCGCCCACGGGCTGGCGGTCGTAGCGGAACTCCCCGTCGTAGTCGTCCTCGACGATCAGGCCTCCGCGCGCGCGTGCCCAGTCGGTCAGCGCCCGTCGGCGCTCCGGGTGCAGCGTCACGCCGGTCGGGTACTGGTGGGCCGGTGTCACCACCACGGCCGCCGCGTCCCCCAACTCGTCGGCGCGGGCGCCCCGTTCGTCGACCCGTACGGGCACCACGCGCCCGCCGTTGTGCCGCACCACCTCCCGGTGGAACGGCAGCCCCGGGTCCTCCATGGCCACCCTGGAACCGTCGAGCACGCGCGTGAGGAGCGCGAGTCCCTGCACATAGCCGGACGTGATCACGATCCGCTCCGGCGGCGCGATCACCCCGCGCGCCCGCCCCAGGTACCCCGACAGCGCGGTGCGCAGTTCGATACGGCCGCGCGGATCCCCGTAGTCGTACGCCAAGGAGGGTGCCGTCGCGATCGCGCGGCGCAGTGAGCGCAGCCAGGCCGCCGCCGGGAACGTGCCGACGTCCGGGCTGCCGGGCCGTAGGTCGAAACGGGGGACACGCGTGCGTGCCGCCGCGCCCGGTGCCTCCGCGTCGACGGAGGGCAGTCGCGCGACCTCGGTGCCCGAGCCCTGGCGCGCGGTCAGGTAGCCCTCGGCGACGAGCTGGTCGTAGGCCGCCTTCGCGGTGCCTCGGGAGACGCCCAGTTCGGTCGCGAGGCGGCGGGTGGCCGGGAGGCGGGTCCCCGGGGCGAGCCGGCCGTCTCGTACGGCGTCCCGGAGTGCGCGTTCGAGACCGACCCGGCGGCCGCCCTCCGAGTCGGGTTCCAGATGCAGGTCGACACCGACGCCGGACCAGAAGTCGTTCACGAAAAAGCCCTCCCCCTAGGCGCGTTCATGAAAAAAGCCTCCCCCTAGGCATGCGATCGGCACACGAATGGCCGGGCACCGCAGGTGTGCCCGGCCATCAGTCTTCTATCAGTTGGCAGTCGTCAGTCGTCAGCCCTTGAGGGACGCCATCCAGCCCTCGACCTCGGCCGAGGTGCGGGGCAGGCCGTCGGACAGGTTCCGGTTGCCGTCCTCGGTGACCAGGATGTCGTCCTCGATGCGGACGCCGATGCCGCGGTACTCCTCGGGGACGGTGAGATCGTCCGCCTGGAAGTACAGGCCGGGCTCCACCGTGAGGACCATGCCGGGCTCCAACGTGCCCTCCACATACGTCTCGGTCCGCGCGGCGGCGCAGTCGTGGACGTCCATGCCGAGCATGTGACCCGTGCCGTGCAGCGTCCACCGGCGTTGGAGGCCCAGCTCCAGG
>Ga0307517_10015117_pt1 | contig 10283 bp, 8 predicted proteins | sample 23_EM_MG_FD_194515 | JGI IMG/M metagenome (GOLD analysis project Ga0307517, IMG submission 194515) | Populus trichocarpa ectomycorrhiza microbial communities from riparian zone in the Pacific Northwest, United States - 23_EM | ecosystem: Host-associated > Plants > Roots > Unclassified | place...
CGTTCCGTGCTAATCTAGGAGACAACTATAAACAAAGTTTTACTAGTACCCGCTTCAAACAGAAACAAACCTATCTTCTCTCCTTCATTTTCTCAAAGATTAAAAAAATAAAAAATAAAAAATAAAAAAATTCTCCTTTTCTTATAAATACCAAATTTACACACTCTCCCTTTGCTGTTTAAACTCCTCTTTTTAATAGCTTTCAATCTTTCTTCTCTCTCCTTTTCTTATAAATAGCACAGTTACACACTCTCCCTTTTCTGTTTAAACTCTTCTTTTTAATAGCTTTCAATCTTTCATCTCTCTCTCTCTCTCTCTCTCTCTCTCTCGGGGTATCTGGTTCTTGTCAAGTTTTGTTAGTAATAATGGCTGGACAAACAATTCTTGTGACTGGTGGGGCTGGGTTTATTGGCACTCACACAGTAGTACAGCTCCTAAAGGAAGGTTTTAAGGTTTCAATCATTGACAATCTTGATAATTCTGTCACTGAAGCTGTTGATCGTGTTAAGGAAGTGGTGGGTCCTCAGCTTTCTAAGAATCTTGAATTCAATCTGGTAAAGCTCACACCTTTTCTTTCTATTTATGAGTAATAATACTCCTTTTCTGTTGGATGGAGAAAATAGAATCTGGGGAATTTAATTTTTAATTTTTATTTTATTTTGGTGTGTTTTTGCAGGGTGATCTTAGAAACAAGGATGATTTGGAGAAGTTGTTTTCAAGAACTAAGTGAATTTCTGATACCCTTTTGCTCTTTTGATGATTTTCAAATTGCCCAATAATTTTACTTTGCTGGATTGGTAAATCTTGAATCTGAATACTTAATTGGTGGTTGGGTTTCATTTCTAAATTAGACAGGGTTCTATTTGTGACTAGGTTTTAATGGTGGAATGTTAATCAACATTTTTGGAGTGTTACATGATAAATCATTTCTTAGATTATTATTAAATAAAGATCACTTGGCAACTGTCGAACTAGATCATGCCTTTTCATAAATGGAGATGGCTTATATATTTGCAAATGTGACAGGTTCGATGCTGTGATCCATTTTGCTGGTCTCAAGGCAGTTGGGGAGAGTGTTGCTAATCCACGTAGATATTTTGACAATAATCTGGTTGGCACCATCAATCTCTATGAAGTTATGGCAAAATACAATTGCAAGAAGGTATATCAGTGTATAAGTTTGTTTAACTATTTTTATTTGGTGGTTTCTCTCTGTGGAGCCTGCCACTCATTTACATGGAAACCAACTGCAATGCCAGAAGAATTTTGATATTAACCAAAACCAATATGGAAGCTACTGTTGCTGATTGAATTTCAATGGATCAATGGCATAGTGGGACTGCTTTATGTACTTGTTTTTATTTATTGCATAATATCTCTGGGAGAGAGCATTTTTACATATAACAATAATTTCGTAAAGGATTGCATCTGGTGATATTGCTATTGGCTTATCTGCACAATAATCGGTGGTCGAGAATCTAAGAGTTTTTGACAAACTTATTTCCCTTTTTTCTTTTCGTTCTTCATTTAGTTTTATCTAGGCTTGATTCTACCACTTTTTTCATCTTAAATAGAGGTACTTTTACCTTTATTTAGCCTTAAATGTCATACATCAATTTAAGAAACATTTTATGATTGTAAAGGAGCTGTAACTTTCATTTGTTGTTGACTGGTTAGAAGACTCATGCTTTTTCATCACTGGAACAACGATTTTGATTTTTGTTTTAAACTTTTTGTTTTGTTTGTAGATGGTTTTCTCATCATCAGCAACTGTTTATGGCCAACCTGAAAAAATTCCTTGTGTTGAGGACTTCAACCTAATGGCAATGAATCCTTATGGACGTACCAAGGTACAAATCTATTTTTTCCTGGAAACTTGCTTTTTTCTTAGAAGTTCATATTTGAAGTTGGATTAACCTGGTAGAGTTGGAGTGGCCATCTTTATATCAAAATGATCCTGTTTCCTTGCCAATTACTAACATTTTTTGTATTTTCCTCTCTAGCTTTTCCTTGAAGAAATTGCTCGAGATATTCAAAAGGCAGAACCAGAATGGAGTATCATTTTACTTAGGTACTTCAACCCCGTGGGAGCTCATGAGAGTGGTAAACTTGGTGAAGATCCCAAGGGTATCCCAAACAATCTCATGCCCTACATACAACAAGTAGCTGTTGGTAGACTTCCTGAGCTTAATGTATATGGTCATGACTATCCCACAAAGGATGGTAGTGCGGTATGTAGTTCTACATAAGATATTCTCTTTGTTGCAAAATTATAGAAACATTTCCTGTTGGAATCCTAATGGCTGTCTAAGATATATTTGGCATTTCTGTTTGACAAATTGACATGGATGATATGTTCCACATGAATTTAGAGCAGACCAAATGATATTCTCAACCACCATATGTTTGGTTTTCATCAACTATTAAGTTTTTTGGATTAACAGGTCAGGGACTATATCCATGTTATGGACTTGGCAGATGGTCATGTTGCTGCTCTTCGGAAAATTTTCACATCAAAGGATATTGGTAATCATTTTTTATTACACAGATTTAAATGTCAACCGAAGTGCAGCCACCTGCATCTGGTTTCAGTTCTAATTTAATTTATTTCAAAAATTCGCATCACTGCATGCTTCAATGCAGTTTAGTTTTTATCATTAGAAAGCTACATTTATTAAGCAATTTGCTTGTGTTAGGTTGTATCGCATACAACCTGGGGACTGGATGTGGAACATCTGTGCTTGAAATGGTCACTGCATTTGAAAAAGCTTCTGGCAAGGTGACTGTCCCTTCTCTTCACTTGTCATCCCTTCTCTCAAAAAATGAAGCTAGTCAAAAAGTATTTACTATGATTTTGTTTTCAGAAAATCCCCGTCAAGTTGTGTCCACGAAGGCCTGGAGATGCCACAGCGGTATATGCTTCTACAGAGAAAGCTGAGAGAGAACTTGGCTGGAAGTATGTTCTCAACCCACTATTTTCCTGATATTTTGGCATATTACAAGGATCTTCTCTTTCAATTTGTGATGATGCTTCCGTGACACATATCCTCCCTTGCATGCCTAATCGTGTCATGCGTAATAAATTTTCCATTGCTGTTTGGCCATCTTGTTGAAATTTCACAAGCTAATTGTAGCATCAGTTCCAGTTCGATCTGTTGGCCTAATGAGTTTATGTTAACTGTTGTGATTGAATTTTCAGGGCAAAATACGGTGTCGAGGAGATGTGCAGGGACCAATGGAAATGGGCAAGCAATAATCCATGGGGTTACCAGTCAAAGCCTGAAAAATAACAAGCTATTTCGTCCAGATCTACAGAACAATCCCCGACTCATAGGCCAAATAACCACAGAAAAATATTCTCATGACCTTGATCTGATAGGCATTCCCCCTTTGCGTCTATAATGTTTTCCCTCATTATTTGGGTTGTTGGTCTATTTGCCATACACCCGCACAACACTCCGTATAAACAAGCCACTCAATTTCCCACCATTGAATAATATTCTCAATCTCATAAAAATTAATGTTGTGTTGATATTTGATAATGCTTACAAGTTACAAGTCTAGATTTATTATTCGAGTTGAAGAAGAAAGATGGGCTCTGCTGCTGGTTCATTATTTATTTATTTATTTATTTATTTTCTTTTGCTTGCTTTGATTATTCAAGCATTCCTATCTAGAAACATGAATCTCTCTCCCATCTAAACTTGGCTGTCAACGCCAAAATATAATCAAGAGGAAGTCGCGCAGAATATAATCTGTCACAGTTCTCTCTCATGTCATTTTGGCTAGAACTAGAATTGCAGGGACGCCTTTCATTTTTCCAATTTTTCATTTTCTTAATGTTTTATTATTGTTACTTGCGACGAGTGTGGGATTCTTTGTTGCAGAGATCATAGTTGACCGACCAAGAGTTGACTTGTGCATTTCGTTTTCCTCTCAAATCACTAACGTACAAGAATTACCCACAATACATACAGGTCACTGATTTCGTTTCCATGCTTACATTTCTCAACACAATTGAACTTCCCTGGGATCAAATAGAAATAATGGTCAACCCTAATGTTTGTTTTTTTTTCAACTTTGCCATTAACACCAAGACCCTCTTCCCTGAAACTCCATGGATAGTAATAACAGAACACCCTGAAGAGGCACGGTATTATAAAAACCAAGCTTAAAAATAAAGTTGATTTTTTAGAGGGCCCTCCAAAATATTCGGTGGAAGCTGGTTTGAGGAACCATTTCTTTGAAAGGAGCAATTGAATGAAGAAGGCACTTGTCTTTTCCTTTGTCTCTGCTCTTTCACTAGCTGCATGACTGCATCATCCAAGAAGAATATTCAATATCCTTTTAACTTCGTTGACTACTCAGAATTGCTTAGATTATTGTAGCCATAGACCAAAAAGTTCTCAAATTCTAGTTTTCTTATGAAAAAAAAACAACAAAGGTGATTTTCCTTTAACCATATATAAAATTCACTCCTATGGCCTTTAAAAAAAAAACTGATTGCCTTTGAACCAGAGATAACTTTTATTCTTTCAGCTTTAGTCATTATAGATTTATTTGGGGATATTTTTATCTATTCAATATATTGATAAACAATAAAAAAATCAAAATACCCCTATAATAAAAAAAACCTAACAAGGGCAATGGTGTATTTGTCTTTTTATTTTTTAATATAAATAAGATTACAAATATGACTTTAGGGTCAAAAAATTTAAGTCATTGAATTAGGGGTAATAGCATCTTTTTATCTTAGTTTTTTTTGTAATTGTTGATTTGATTGAGGTTAATATAGGTAATTTAACATTTAATTAATAATTTTAAAATGAAAAATTTATGGGCGCATGTCGAACACGTGCCAATGAGTGGGAGCCATCGCGCTTCCCGATGGTAGAAAATAAGCTTTTGCCTTATCATTTGGTTCATCACCATGTCCTCTAGGTGGTATATATCAACTAAAGATAGTTGGTTTGTTGTCGGTGACTCTTTCTCTCCCCCCCCCTCATCTCTCTCTCTTAAGGATAACGGTAGCAGTAGTAACAGTAATAGTTGTTGTGATGGTGGTGATAGTGATATTAGTGATAATAATAATAATAGTAGTAATATTGATAGTAATGATGATGATGATGATAGTGATAATTCATCATTTAATATTAGATTTGCTTAGAATTGAGTTTCATCATTTTTCAATTTATGGTGTTTTCGGTCTAATAACTCGGGTTATAAGCTTAAAAAGCTAATGTGGCCCAACATCCTCTTTTATTGTTTGCCTATTGTTTTTTTTATTTGTCGTTCTATAATAATTTTTTAAAATAAAAAAAGCTTTGTAGTTTTCTAAAATTTCTTTTTTATCAGATTAACTCGATCTCATAACCTAAATTATGAATTTTGCAAGTTAACATAAGTTGGCTCACCACTTATCACTCAGTTTACATATCTATCATGTTACCTTGGAGTTACTTCATCCTGATTTTTTTGTCAATTTTTTGTTCGATTACATACTTCCAATAGTTTTTTTTTCCTAGGTTTTCATGATTTTTTTTATTTTGTTATTTTACTATTGTTGTCAAAAAAAAATACCATTTAATTAAAATAAAATCAATTTATTAAGTCCGGTGGTCAGGGCTATAATTTGAATTATTTTGAATTGCTTATTTTTCTGATTTATTTAAAACATGCTTGGAATGATTGAATATTGTTTTTTCACAAAGAAAAATACAAACTCACAATTTAGCGCGGTCCCATATATAAGTTTTCACTAATAAAGAGCACTAAGAAATTCTAGTGCTTCACAAAGCAGAAGCAATAAATAAATCCATTCATACCTATGGTATTTTGTTATCATATTACGAATTATTTGTCAACAATCATCTGAGTGAGTACTCTGTTTCCTTGGTAGGTACTGCTTTATTGAATCTGTTTCACTGTTCGTTTACTCTGCATTCCAACTCTTCATGGGTGTCTGTGACAATGCACACAGAGGCATCGTCATCTCAGACATGTTCCCAAATTACAAGAGCTTCATCCTTGATCAAGTGCTGTTTCAAAGAAGCTTTTAAAAAAAAAAAAACTGTAAACCCTTTCTCAATGTCTTTTACCTATTGCAATCTGTAAAATACAATCCCTTGATGGCTAAGTTTTTGGCAGGTTATCTTCTGATTTCTTCTAGATCGGTAGCCATATTTGCCGTCCAACAGATTGATAAAAATGCATCTATCTAGAAGGCGGTCATCATTTCCATAACCATGTCGTTTGCGACTTTCCTTGCCATTGCGACCTGCACCAAGTTATCAGGCTACAAGCTATGCAAGAGAATCATCTGAAGACACATCACGTGGCTACTTAAAATCCCAGCGCTCTTCTTTAACCACACCAAAGCATCTCCGATTTATAGCATGTAAAAGAAAAAATATCCCCTTCTATGGGCATGTCTGGTGTAATATCACACACTGCTCTTTCTTCAATCATACGAAATATGATCGTTTTCCCTATTTTGTATCCAGGTTAAACATGATTGAATGTTAGCTTTTCACCGCATCATCTCTGAGTTGGCAAATTATGTCACAGAGTTTGCACTTTGCAGCATCATTTATTCTCACTCAAGCAGCCATGTTATTCAACTTCAAAAAAGTAGACCACACAACCTTTGTAGGTTGTTAAAACTGGATTGCTGCCCATTAAACAAGTTGATTTTTAGCTGTTTTGTATGGCAGTCATAATCGCAGGATTAATATGTCGTGATAAAAATTGAATTGCATATCTCACAATAAACTTCAAATTCAACGTCATCTAGCTGCAACAAGCTGCTTAAGAAAACAGTTGGGATTGAAAACAGTAGGGATATCTCATTATCCGTCATCTTGATGGAAATAAGCAGAACCACAAGATATAATGAGAAAGCTGTCCATCACCTTAAAGCCTCCGCATGTTTCTCCTCTTTGTCAGTAACAATAAGCTTGCCCTCTGTAAAATCGCAAGCAGGAATAGGGACCCCAAGCTGCTTCTGCAGTTTCTTCACAACAAACACTTCTCGCTCCTCGCAAATTGTCACCACAGTGCCCTTCCTCCCAAGCCGGCCAGTCCTTCCAGCTCGATGTGCATAATGAATCGAGTCCGTAGGCAAGTCAAGGTTGACAACAAGATCACATTCCGGAACATCCAAGCCTCTTGCTGCAAGTTCATTCGTTACAAGAACTCTCACCTCTCCACTTTTAAATTTCTTTAGAATTGTTGACCTACCAAGCTTGCCAAGATCCCCATGGAGCTCTGCAGCTTTCATCCCACGAGCCTCTAGTTTGAAGACAGCATCTTTTAGTTGCCTTGTATGGTTCATAAAGGCTATCACAGACTGTGCATTTAGTGCATGAACACATCTTCTCAAAGTATCAACCTTATGCTGCAACCTTGTGACGCAATAATAGTGTTTCAATGCTGGAGGAAGGCTCTGCACCGTTGCCTGATGCTGCAAATTCGAGTCTGAGTTTGAACTAGAAGTAGGACTGGACAGGTTAACAGTTCCAGGAGCGAGAGATTCAAGTGGAATGACACTTTTTGCTTGGACAAGAAGTGGGTCACATGCCCAGCTCCTAGCAGCCCTTACGACAGAAAATGGCACTGTTGCAGATACCATGATAGTCCGACGATCAGCCCATCTCACAAGTGAATTTTTTTGTCCTTGAGGGTCTGCCCCTGATCTCCTCCCTACATGTTCTAATATTCGGTGGATGTCCTGCCGGAAGTTAAATGAAAGAAGCTCGTCAACTTCATCTAAGACCAAAAAACGACAACCATGGGTATGAAGTTTACCAGCTGCACTAATTTCTGCAATCCTGCCAGGGGTACCCACAACAATTAATGGCTTGTTTTTCTTTAAAGCTTCTTCCTGTCTTGACCGGTTTGCACCTCCTACAAGTTGTTGAACCACTCTCTTGTTTTCAGGTCCTAACAGTTTCTCAACCTCTCTCACTATTTGCATAGCTAGCTCTCTAGACGGAGCCACAACAACTGCTTCTATCTCTGTTTTCTTCCCAGTTTCTTTATCAGCACTAGAATAATTATTCTTCAGCGGCCCAACTTCAGACAGTATGGGAAGTACATATGCAAGCGTTTTTCCAGACCCAGTATACGACTGAATGACAGCATCATGATTCTTGAGAATAGTCGGGATTGCTGCAGACTGAACATCAGTTGGAACATTAAACCCTTCCCTCTCTAATCTTTCTATCAACGGAGGTGGAAGGCCAAGCTCAGAAAATGACTTTGCAGCAAATGGGGCGGACTCTATTTCGAGTGTTTTTTTCACTCTAACAACTCTACTCTTGTTGCTTGTAGCCACCTTCTCTCTACTTTTCGGTGCTTCAATCGGGTAATTCACTTTCACATTCTCCAGTTTATTTCTTTTATTTTTGGTAGTTGTCTCAAACTCGGTATTAAACCCAAGATTTGCAAGAGTTAGAGGTGCATTTTTGTCCCGGTCAACACGACTAAAAAACCGCACACTGCGTTGACACAAAGCTGAGCTAGAACCACGTGATAGTTTCTTCAAGTGTATTGTCTCTCCAACAAGAAAGAGCAACCGCGGTGATACTAATGATGGCATCTTTGCTAGAACTGAACCAAGCAGAAATTAATATCTGAACAATCTATAACGACTCACGCAGGTGACATCTTAAGCTAATACTGTCACAGCCTTCGAAGAAAAGAAAAACAGAGAAGCCTTTTCCTTCAAGCTGCATTTTAAGTACACAGTAACAGAATCAAGTCAGCATAGAGGAAACAAACTGACCCTCAAATAAGTCCTGAAAAAGATTTCTCTGAATGGATAAGGTATGTCTTAACGTTTTAGTTCTGGTTTCTTAGTAGTTTTAAAAGTCATATTGGTTGAAGCATTTTATCGAACAGTGTATGAGCGTGAAAAAATAATGAAAGTACACCATCTAAAGAACGACTGGAGTGGTAGAGGAAGTGAAAAAAACAAAAAGAAAAAAGAAAAAAGCATCAAGACAGTGTTCGGTTAGTGATAATTTAAAGACTAATGCATTCAAGCTTTCTATGAAGGAAAAGATAAACCATTCAACAAAGAAAGAAACATGAAGTAAGAAAGGAGGCAGCAATGCTACAAAGGAAAATAAAAGCCATGAACTCCGACCTCATATTCGCTTGATGATAACCTGGCGCACGCTTCGAATAGGAAAAAGAAAAACTTGTACTGCTACTTTGTATGTAGAGAGAGAGAGTAAATTGTTCCTATGATACTTCGTGAGTGTTTGAACTTCGAAGACTGGCTAGTTGTGGGTTTGCAGCCGCAACAGCAGCACTCAAGTGGGAAACCCCGATTAGGTGGCTTGTTGCTATTCGACATGTGGTCCGAAATAAATTATCTACTAGCGACGTGTCGTCCTGTTGCATTACGCAATTGCTAATAATTAAGGTATCGGAAATTACTATAGCTTGTTTGTGTTTGTGTGGTGTCTAAAATATTAAAATAATATTTTTTTTTATTTTTTAATATTAGTATATTAAAATAATTTAAAATCACTGATAAAAATTAATTTTAAATAAAAATTAAACAAATAACTTTTTTAAAAAAATACTTTTAAAATATAAAAACAAACATTACCTCCCACTGGAGACTGCTTCAGCTCTCAAGGTCACAACCCGTGAGCAATTCAACATGATTTTAGCTGTTTTTTATCCAAATATAAACGAACAACATGCATTTTAAGCAATTTTGAAAACTAAGGTATGATGTGAGAAATTTAGAAGAAAAATGTTAAAGGAGTAAAATTCAAGGATGAAGTATTAAGGGTGTAAAAAATATTTAAAATAGTGAGATTTTAAGGTTATTTTGTAGAATTTGTAAAGATTGTGGATAGAAATGGATCCCAATATAAATAAAATCAATTTTAAATTAAGAAAAAAAAAAGAGTATATGTTTGTGGTCTAAAATGGGGAGTGAAAGTAAATAAAGAATAATTTAGAATTCAATTAAAAAAAAAAAAGGTAAACGCAAAAAAAAAAATCATAATTTTTCTCCCTCGATAGATTCATTTTAGAAAGAACTAATCTATACTAAAAAAGAATAAATTTCAATCAATTTAAAGATGATCGAGGTAGAGAACAAATCTGGAAATTGTTTCAAAATCTTTCTCCCGTTGAACTATGAACTTAAGGATTTTGCAGCAAATGATAAACCCATAAGTTTTCAAGATCAATAAAGGAGCTTTGCCAGATCCATAAAGAACCCAATGTCCAATTTCAGTATCTTTATTTTTTTGACTGGA
>Ga0307517_10015118_pt1 | contig 10283 bp, 8 predicted proteins | sample 23_EM_MG_FD_194515 | JGI IMG/M metagenome (GOLD analysis project Ga0307517, IMG submission 194515) | Populus trichocarpa ectomycorrhiza microbial communities from riparian zone in the Pacific Northwest, United States - 23_EM | ecosystem: Host-associated > Plants > Roots > Unclassified | place...
GCTTCGGTTCTTTCATTTATCAATGGACACTTAGGAGTAGAAGTATTTTCATTTCACTTATATAGCTTCGCTCCTCCGTTTGGTACCTCAGCTTTTCTCTTCCGTGCTGAGGTACAGTTTTCCTTTTCTTTCCTTTGTTCGTAGACTTACATATTATCCCTAGATTCATTGTTGTTTCGTCTAGGTATTTAATATATATAGCTTTTCTCTTCCGTGCTGAGATTCATTGTTGTTTCATCTAGGATTTTAACAGGGACGAGACTAATAGTTGGGATGTTACATTCCCCTCGAATTCGGGATCTATTCCTCGTTCCGTACTGCATTAACTAGACGTAGACCATTCTTACGGATCCTCACCGTGGGTTTTGTACAGTGGCATATTATCAGACCAGAGCGCTCGTTCCCTATGATCCAGAATCCGGAAAATCTACACACGCAATCTGTAGAGTTCTGAGTTAGAGCCTGATGAGATACGACTAACCCTGAATCCATTTCAAGAATCCGTCAATTTTCTACATTTCTACCTACCCTAAAACAAGAAGTAGAACCCATAGACACTGGAGGCGAGTCTACCCTGGAGGTCGATGTTGAGTGGATGAAAACCCAGATGTTTCAGGCGCGTGGGTGATTCCGGCGTGAGGGTATAAAAGGGTGGGACAGGAAATTAGAGGACAGGTAGTATGTAGTTGTGTTTGCTTCATCCATCTCATACGACCCGGCAAAGAGTATTCGAATTTGGACCCATGATCCATACCGATAATGATCCAAACCAATAGAGATACGCCAAGGAACAACATGGAAACATTAGATGATGTATTGGTTTGATTCTGAAGCGGAAAGGAGTTGGTCCTGAGATGTAGGCATGAGAGTGAGCACACATGGGAGGCCGGTCGATATGGTGATTAGACGTGTGGACGTAGAAGTGGCTGGGGGTGGTAGTCGTGCTGCTTAACAATACATCGATCACGGTTTATAGTTTCAGCGCCCTCACTCCACTCTCGACTTGAGTCAACTATGATGTGGATTCAAAATAAGATGCATCAAACGGAGTACTACTCTAATTACATGCATCCCCAGGTTGCCCCTCAACCGCGTCATGGATCGCCATTATAAAGGATGATGTCCACCAGTATACGCCAACTTCTCTGAGCGCCTGTTCCGGGCCGACTCGTCCGAGCGCTTGTCAGTGACAACCCATGGTTCGAAATACTTCTCGGAAATGCAAATGAAGTGCCAGATAGATGGCCACCGGGGGTCGCAATATACCTCTTCCACACCACTGTAGTTTAATACTATGTAGGACCCTTAGTTTGTCATGGCTGACTGCACTCTAGAGGACCTCGATTCATCACGAGATAGGACATTGGCTATTTACTCAGTACTGTGGTCAGGTTTTTTTCCCTCCGTATCGGGAAAATCCGACTCAACCCCAAAAAATAGAAATTTGGGCACCATTGTGAAGCCAACAACACGTCAAAGGTGCGGAGCACTACTTGGTGAGCTAAGGAGGAAGCTGGGAACTTCGTTGAAGTTCGGAGTCATGGTGGCATCCTGACATATTCGAAAGAGCTAAAGAAGGGTAGGTCCTGATCTCGTTTTCTCAATAAGTTCATCGCATGGCTGAATTAATATTAATTAACAGCCGTGCTACAAACTGCCAGTGGGTCAAAACCCGTGGACGTGCATGATCTTCCATTATCATGTCTGCGTGCTTATGGCGACAACCATTCAATCCGGGCTTCATCGCAGTTATGGTTTACACCTTCCGGAAAAAAATGTCTTGGGAAGAACAAGGTTGCATCAGACTCTTCTTTCCAAGTGGGGCTGATGACGAACTCCCACAAGCAAGATCTGCATGCAGGCCTTTCGTGAGACATTCTGGACGTAAAAGCCGTGGTATGTCTGTATGGGCGATATATATAGATTGGATTACAAGCTTCTACCCCTCAAGACGATCACTTTACCCTAAGGCTCCAACCATTTAGTTTATTTACCGTTAAGTCTTCGAGAATGTCCAGCACCCGACTCACCTGGCTAAACATGAGCACCCGCGAGCCCTTCTCCTTCATGCTCGCGAGCAGCTTGTCGAGGATGAGCATCTTGCCCGAGTTTTGAATGAGGTGCTCGTCGATGAGGTGGTCCGGGTTTCTGACAATGGGCCACATCAGTACATATCGACAACGAAAAAAACGACGATGAGGTACGTACAGCTCCGTTGAACAGGTATAGGTGGCATGTCACTTTGCGCAGCTGCATGACCATGTTCATGAGCCGCGTCTTACCTTCTTTCTTCCCGGTTAGTCCTATATAAAGCGACGAGAATTGGATGGAGGTGGATGGACAATTGAAATGAAACTTACCGCTGACAGCGTCGATATCCTTCTCCAGTACCGAGCGGTACCATTTTTGTTGCATCTCAGTTGAGCCGACGTAGATGTTGATCTCCTTCTCTGTCGAATGACGGGCAGTCAGTAGAAGTACGAAAACGAAGATAGAAAGCAACGCACTAGGCAACAAACTTTTTTCAACATCACCCTTCACCCGCTGCAGCAAGAACAGCCTGAGGATTTTGTGTAGCGCCTCGACGACCTTCTTGCTCTTTCTCTCCTGACCATCCCCTCGCCCCCCGAATCCTTATGCAAGAAGCTATCCAAATCGGCGCAGTCCACAAAAACCTCAGGCAGATAAAGTTCAACAGCCCTTCAAGTTGTTCTGCAGCGGCGTGCTAGTGATCAACAGCCGCCCACTCGAGCTGAACGCACGGACGATCTGCGATAGCATCGAATCGACGTTCTTAATCCGGTGCGCCTCGTCGATGACAATGTAATCGAACGAGAACTTCTTGAGGGCGCACTGCTCGATGAGACAAATCTCATACGACGTCACGCAGACCTCAAAGTCCTGAGGGATGAGGCGGGTCGCGATGGTCTCCGCACGCTCCTCCTTAGTGCCGCTAAGGACGACGATGTTCACGTCCGGCGTCCACTGCCCGAACTCGTGAGCCCAGTTCTGGAGGGTGGACTTGGGAACGACGACGAGGTGGGACGCAGAGATGTCGCGGTAGTGTTTGAGGTAGGAGAGAAAGGAGATTGTTTGAAGAGTTTTGCCGAGGCCCTGAAATTGGAGGTCAGATTAGTAATTGCATGGAAAGAAGTCAGGGAAGAAGCAAGTAAGACATACCATTCCGTCTGCGAGGAGGCCATGGAGTTGGTAACCGCACATTTGGCCGTTAATAACTAGGCGTGAATAAGTCAGTACAAAAGGAAAACCAACGAAAACAGGTGCCACGTACAACTTGGAGACGGCTCGAATACAAACGGTTGGTCATCTCCGCTTAACCCAGCCTCTCCGTCCTTCAGGAGCTCTTCGTCCTCTTCCTTTTCAGATTTTCGGTGGCGGGCGTTGCTGTCACTGCATGAAGAATTAATATGAACGTTCGTCGCGAATTCCCTGAGACAGTGTGGGCTTACACTGCTTTTTTAAGACCTCTGCCCTTCGGCTTGGGCTGCGCGTCCATGATGGCTGCGTATTCAGGATCGGAAGCTTTCCGGAGAAAAACTATAAGTAAGAAGTTTTGTAAAACTGATAAAGACTGAGTCGACGTACCTTGATGTCAACGAAATGCTTGAAGAGCTCAGTTTAACCAAGGAGATACGAGTAGCATATGAGAGTGTCTGCGATCTGGAAGAAAAGCGAGATAAGAAACCCAGACGTGTGCTCCAAAATCGGTGCATACCTTGGCTTTGTCCATGGCCTCCGCTTCATCTGCAACTCATGTCCTTCGTCCGCCTTCCACTTCTGCTTCTTCTACTGCCTTTCCTCCGCCGCCAGCTTCTTCGCCTGCGCCGCCGCAGTGCTATCTACCGCATGAAAGCACAATGAGCACAACAAAAACAAGAGCTGGCGGCAACGTACAGGCCTGGCGCGACATGATATTGCTAGGCACAACATCGCTGAGGATATCTTCTTCCACTGTGAACGTCTACATGCGCCGAGGTGAGTACAAAACTGGATAGCCCCAGTGGAATTTGGACTTGGCTCGCTCTCCACTCGAACATGGTATAAGTACCAGGACCGATTTTTGCCCTATGCCTAACAATGCAATAACCCATGACCTGTTCATCTCGACCTTCCTGCCTAGATTATTACCCCTACCATTGTCTCTTCCCTTCTCGACTGCTACTGGGAATGCTGCAGCATACCGACACATGACCCAACAGCTCCCTATCCTGCCTTGCGCCGAGAACTCACTCGACATGCCTGTGGCTCTATTCTGCCTCTGTGGTCCTATAATACAATGTCGTCGATTCACCCGCGTCAGGTCTATCGCCCACTCGGTGCTATGCCGTTCCGTCGAGTTCCTCACTGCAGGCGACTTTTTTGGGTGGCAAAACGCACCGTTCGTCATTCTATTCCAGAGTTTGAAAGCGGCGTCGAACTACAGTCCCGGATCTCCTTTTTTTGTCCCTCATAGAAGCCACTTCTCTTCCTCTCAAGACCCCACGTTCATGTTCCGGTGCTGTATCTCAACTGCTGCCTTGCTCTTGCAGCTCTTCAATTCTTCGACCATATTACCGCATTTTTGACGTAGAGCCAACATTACATCCTCAAGATGTTACTCATAGTAAATACACTTTATTCTCTCCCCTTCTCCCCTTACCAACAACCGACACAGTTCGTTATTTTTCAGCACGGCCGTTGTCGACACTTATCATTCTGACTTGTATCTGTTTTACCGACATTCAGTCACGCCTTCACCGTCCTCGTCCGTTATTAGCTTTCGGCCCTCGCGGTGTCCACTTCATCTCCAGAAGTAGCTTCTGTCAATGTGTATCTGGTCACTGCCCACACTTCCTTGCTTCCTCCCTGGCGATTCCCTATGAGACAACTTCGGGTTGGTTCGACACTAATGAGGGATATCACTGATGCCGATCTGCAGCTTTTCTAGACTCTTCCAGCGAAGCCGCACCTTTTTAACAAGTACGTTTCCCATCCCAAGCAGTTTCGTGAAGGAAAACCTCACCATCGCTCCGAGAGGCCGTTCAGTTTGAACTTCATTACCCTCTACCGATATCTTCGCTCTCTGCTCCGAGATGTCAGGTTTCCCAGAAAAATGTGATCAGCCGTTCTCCTCGTCTTTGGTTGCCTAGAGTTTGGACGACTTCACGATATGTAAGTCGCCCGGTCATCGTCTTACGTTTCCAAGTACCGAGTCACTTCATATCGGTTTCCCTTCCCCCTCCCCTGTCGACTGCTGACGCCAATCTCTGGACCCAGATGAATCCCTTGTGACCCAGGAAGGTCTTTCTTATATCTGCGCCCGGACTGGTATTTCGTGACGCCATACTGACCGTTCATCAGATCACATTGATTGCCTGCTATTGTTATCCCAGTCGCCTAATCCCCACTTGTCACTTCAAAATACAGTCTGGGCTACATCAACCCAATACGACACGAGTCAAGGGCGCCTCAGTTTGTGCTCCGCATTCCCTTCAGTACCCATATTCTGAAGTCCCAACTATGGATTATGATTGTTGGAGGTCTGACACCGTCTCAGCCCATTCCGTGCTCTCTGGAGTCTTATTCTAGAGTCCCTAGCCATATTTCATATGAAGAGGATGCCGTACGATCTTGCATAATGACGAAAGAACAGTCCATTACTAATCCTTTCGTGATATCCGCCTCACTTCGTGCCTCGCCTACTTCAACATTCCGCCGTCCGGAAGCTTGATCTCCAGCCGTCCATAAAGTCGCTCATCCTCACGGCGGTAGAACGCCCATATCGCATCCTGTCGGCTTGTGCATCTTGTGGTGGCACCTTTTGCGCCAGATCTTCCGATAGGGCCAAATATTGTCAGTTGAACAACCTTTCTCTCGGGTCACTAATTCTTAAACTGTCCTGTCAAATGACAGTGCCAAGCTCTAGAGGTGGCGTAAGGTCGGTGGGTCTGGACACCTGAACTTTCTTTGAGTCGACAGCGGGCCGGTTTTATCATTTGCTTTGTCATCACGATTCTCAAGAGCCTTCATCCTCCCCCCAACGCACCGTATCCTACAATTTTGCAGCATGAACCCCAGTCCAGCCCTGGTGATGTATTGGGATGAATCCGACTGCTACGCTCAGTGCCCTTGGTGCACAGACATGCACAGGCACGGGACTCCTTCTCCATTACCCCTTCCTGAGAACCACACCCACACTCGGTCTCCTCACTGCACTAAAGATACGACTACTCGCCTCCCAGAATACTATCTACAATTCCCCACAGAATGGAGGATCGTCCGTACCCCTGATTTGAGCGCTGTCTGTTGGTTGACCGCTCTCGATTGCGATCCAGATGTTCTTCCTATCTGGACCCCATCGGACTCCCCGATTCCAGTGGCTGCGTCAGCGAATGAATTGGATAGCGACGCAGATGCTCTTCGTTTTTCAGAACTGAACCTGGATGAGCAGGACGAGGAGCTCCGGGATTTATCTCTCCTTCACCAAGCAGTTGTTTGTCGCTGGGACAACGAGGTTCGAAGGCTTCTAGCGGCGGGAGCCCGAGTCAATGGATCAGACGGTAACGATGGGTGCACTGCACTCCACCTTGCCGCAATGGAGGGACACTCAAGTATTATTGCAATCCTTATCGAACATGGTGCAGACATTGAGGCGCGGAACCGCCTCGGCCGCACGGCGTTGATGGAAGCTGCGCTGTTTGCACGGCTTGAAGTGGTCAAGACACTCCTTCAGAACGGCGCAGACAAGTCCATCAAAGTTAAACGACACCACGATGGGAGGTGGATAGAAGCAACTGCAAGAGATTTCGCAGGAGACGGAAATAGTCGGATTACCAGCTACAGAAAATCGCAATACCCACACCACAGAGATGCTCCGCTTCAGAGACGAGCAATCTTCAGCCTGTTGTCAGACCCAGAGACTAGGGATGGCGGTAGGGGCGCAAAGGTGACGGATCGACCTCCTGTTCTTGAGCTCCTTCAGTCCGCAACAGGAGTCAAAATCCTGGTGGAGAGGTTTCAGCTGGTGGAGACTGTAGACCCCAAAACAATCGGATATCTCTCTCGAGGGAAAGCATATCCTCTTGTCGGGGCAGTGAGTGGGTATAGCGACCAAGGATACATGGCGCCTCCGTCTGAGAGGCACAAAGATTTCGTTCTTTCAAACACCACCTGGACACGTCGTGTCTTGACATTTTGTCGTTCGTTTGAAACAGCGTTGAAGGGATCGACCTCGAAACTTCTTCCTGTCAACCGCCACGCCGACGGGGGAGTTTGTTGAAATAATGAGGTGTCGGTATGAAGCACACGATACTGCGTAGGTCGCTAGACACAAGGCAGGGACTAAGCAGAGTGGGGAGAGCGTGTATTGGTTCAATCCGATAGGGAATCCATCCCTACCGAACTACTACTTATACATACATGGCGTGGCTATGCTTATCTACGCTGTGTACGCTATCTAGGCTATGCTATCCGCTTACTCACACTTAATACGTAACCGGTCCAATATAACCCCTTTTGGGTTGAATCTCCAACACTCTTTTGGTGTCTAACAACATAACTCATTAGAAAGGGCGGCGCCCATACGCTTTATTTTGCTTTGGGCTGCAGTTCACCTCGTTCTCATGTCTATCTGCACAGCGGCAGTCTTCATGTTTCGGCTAGTAGACCGACTCGGCCTCAGGTAGCTTATTATTTCATCCTTTTTGGCCTGGTTTTGTGCGCATCATCTCTTGTTAACACCTTTTTCCCGGGACGCGCCGTGGAATTATTTTTTGTGCGACTACTATTATTGCATTAGACAATTGCTTCCATGATTCAATATGTAGACAGATGTAGTAATTACTTCAATGCGCGACTGCCTTGAAACGGCCTAGGGTTCGCCATTTTTTAAAAGAAAAAACCTGCCTTACCCCCAGTTCATAAAGGGGCAGGGCTGAGTATGTTTGCTTCCATCCAACGCATTCTGCAAGCAGGGAGGCATGAGCACCGGAAACATCTGCAACACCTAGTATTGGAGAGATATACTTGTCACTGACTGCATTTGACAGCTCTCCTGGTATCGAACTTGAAATATGACAGTCGATGGATGTTGGACTGAGGTTCCATAGATAGATACTCGGGTAAAGGAAAACCGGCATGGAGGATAAAACTTTGCTAACCAAGAACCCACGGGAAAAGTGCCAACGCAGTGAGTTATTGTCAACGGTCTGGATAAAGGCAATTTAGAGGTATTTAACGCCTCCGGCGATCCTTTATAATTCATAATCGTATAAGTACAAGAGGGGAAAGACGTGGATGGAACACAAGGGAGATACGGAAGCCATGAAAAGAAGAAGTCAGAAGGATCGGATGTAACGAAAAAACTCAATATTAAAACGTAGCGTGTGAGCTTTATCCAGAGCAATTCAATTTAAAGCATCGCGGAGGTGGAAAAGATAGAGAATAAGAAGGGAATAGCCCAGGAGATGAAAGGAGAAAGAATGGTAATACGCGGAAGGATTAATTCTCATCCTAGCGCAGCGAAGATTAGAATATGGACTTTGAACAATGTGACAAACCAGACACCATCATCACTGAACCAAAAAATGATGACAGGTGCTTGTCCTTCTCTCCGTCGCATCGCGATTCGGGCGAGACACACCGTCACTTTTTCGGGTGCATCTACGCATCATTCTCGTCATTTTCATCTGCCCCCACACCCTTTTTCACTTGCTCGAATATTCAGATATCCGCTTCTCCATGCTACCTGGTATCCAGCTCAGCGCCATTCAATTCGGCATTTGCTTTCGTATTCTGACCTTCACAGGGTAAACGGAATAAGTATCTAATTTAAATAGTTACCGACAGTTACTGCTGCATGTGGTGGACCATTGTGGGCTTGCGTTGATGACTTCCTCGTTGCATGAGGCTGTGGATGGGGTGGTCATTTGAGAAATGAAACACAATCGCGAACGAGTTGTGTGCTGTGACCGTAGCTCGCGGTTCTCCCTCTGCTAGGGCCTTCCCTTGGTTTCTTCAAACCCTCCACTGCATTCTGCAACCGTCGAAGGCAAGCCCACATCCCTGATGAGGGGAGGGGCCCGATGGCATGGCAACGCCGTGTTGGCACTCTAAGACCTAAAAACACGTTAAAACAGTAATAAATTGAAATATATAACTTGAAACACGTTTACATACCTTTTTAACATCATTAAGGAGATGGCGGCGATGAGGGAGAGATGAGGGAGGGCGTGGTGGTGGTCAACGATCATGATCAACGATGGCAGCGTGATCTGGTATCTGGCACTTTCCGAGGCTGGTTATTGCCGTCATACGGGCACCGGGGCGAGAGGCGAATCTTGCTTGTACTTAGTTTTGGATCCGAGTCAAAGTCAAGGATAACTGAATTGACAACCCGTGGGTGTAAGTAATGCTATATCCTCATGGACAGCTGACAAAGCTTGTGGCTGAAAGAATACAATGAAAAACGGCGCGGTCAGGATGCTTCGTGTTTATTAAGTTTTAACGTGAACGATCCGGAGCTAAAGAACTTGTCAGACAGAGCCGTAGACAACCTCTCTTGTATTTTCGTTCTCACCGATTAGCGAGACTGCCCACGGAACGGAAGCAGCATCAACAAAGTTATTTTTCGACAAGTTCGGATTGTTGAAGTCAATTCATGAGCCTGTTCAGGACAATGCCCCTAAATAAAAGTAAGTAGGCAAGTCAGAGATGCGAAAATGAACACATATATCAGAATGGCATTGACTAACAATAGCAACGGCCTTCTATTGTTGGTTGTCGGTCCAGGCACCGTTCCGTTCCTTGAACGGCCCCAGCCAAATGGTCCATACGGAAAAAATGGGTGAAAAACACCCTCAACAGGTTCAGATAAATATTTAGCAACTCCCAGCGTTGACGTGTCTGTGAAGAGATTAGGCATCAAATAATACAATACTTTTCATTGTGTAGTCTTAGACAATGGGAGGTATCTCATTAATGTTGACGATCGTGCCGTCGTCACAAATAACTTTGAATCGTACTAGGGTTCTTAGCGTAAGGATGAGGAGGCCAGGGAGAACAGTCAAAACTCACAGATATTGAAAGGGTGGCCTTTCTCCTTCCGGATGCTCGTGAAATATAATGTACCGGAACCTATGGAGTGTGTCGGATAAAGGAATCATCGCAAAGATAAGCGGATGGGAATAAACGGAGAAAACCTGGCTTACCTTTCGACCCTCGCACTCTGAAGCTCACGTCGATGTTCCCCTGTAGTTGGCCGATCTGGAGACGTCAGTCAGTAT
>Ga0307517_10015120_pt1 | contig 10282 bp, 12 predicted proteins | sample 23_EM_MG_FD_194515 | JGI IMG/M metagenome (GOLD analysis project Ga0307517, IMG submission 194515) | Populus trichocarpa ectomycorrhiza microbial communities from riparian zone in the Pacific Northwest, United States - 23_EM | ecosystem: Host-associated > Plants > Roots > Unclassified | place...
CGCCGAGTACTTCATTGGCTGGGTAACGGGTTCTATACTGCACTAGTCGTTTTCTTCTTCTGCTCAACTGCACTGCAGCACCAAGCCTTCAACCGTGATGGAAAAACTGTTGGGATGGATGTTTTAGGAGGAACCATGTATACTTGCATCGTGTGGGCTGTGAACTTGCAGATGGCATTGACTGTTTGTTACTTCACCAAAATACAGCGTGGCCTAATTATATATTGTCTTTGTATGTTGTACATTTTCTTCGTGGCATTTGGGTCCCTGTCTCCGTCAATGTCTGCAATTGGCTACAAACTCTTTACAGAAGCCCTTGCCCCGGCTGCTTCTTACTGGTTTACAATCATATTTGTGATAATCGCAGCACTGTTGCCCTTCTATGCATATTCAGCAATTGAAACAAGGTTCTTTCCCATGTACCACCAGATGATACAAAGGTTAGAGAGTGGGAAACATGAAGATGATCCTGAGTATTGTGATATGATGCGACAAAAGTTATTGCAGCCACCAACATCAGTAGGTTTTTCAGCACGGTTGGCAGCACGAGCTAATAAGTTAAGGCGTAAGAATAAGAATCAGCCACAATAATAGTTGATTGTTCCTGGAGGGCATCTGTCAACATTTCTGGGTTGTGGTTATCTGCTCAGAAGCTGAACTCTGTCCCAGCTGTATACGACTTAATGAGGCTTCTACTTTACCAGAAGGTATGGCCCTGCAAGTTAAGAGTTTTTGGTGATTTTTTATGGAAGCATCGTTCAGCTGTACTATAAGTGGAACAGGAGACTTATGCCAAAAGGAATTTAAATTTTGTTTGTTGTAAAAGAAATGTAATTTTTATACCAACTTGTATTATTATTACAATGTATTTAGGACACCATTGAATTGGTCGTAGATTTGGATTGTATTTGTTGTTTACAAGAATAAACTCTTCTTTTTCTTATTGTAACTTGTAGTTCTATTGAGTTTATTATTTTTTATTACTTCTTAATAAACTTGGATTCTTGTTTACTATTGATTATGGAGTAGAGGAATTTTCGTTTTCTTGTCTTTAATTCCCTGTGCTTGATGAATTTGTTGAATCTCCTGAAGCACACAACGGATATCTAGCTTGTAACTGCAGTTAAATGTTAAAACAGCAGGCGGCCAAACGCCCTCTCATTCTTAGCTGAACATTCATTGATTGGAACTTGAAATTCTCGGCTATAATGTTCTTTCTCTTTTCCTTTTTGGTAATCTTGGCCATAACGTTGTTTCCTTGGCAGAATAAATGTCAATATAATTGTTTGTTCTTTACCTGGGAAACACCAGAGAGGGAACTGATAAGTGAACTTCCTTATTGCCCTGGTTTGATTTCTAAATGAGTTAGTTGCACAAAAGCTTTAGCCCTAATCTCAGTGGTTTCAGGTTGAATTTTAAATGAGTCAATTTGATCTATAATTGTGTTGCCCTTTACTGTAAGTTCCCATTCCATCTCTCACCCACAGTTAGCATCCGTATCTGAGTTTGCTCTTGCCAAGCCAGATTAATCCAATTCTGCAGAATTCTTTGTAAGGATCACAGAACAGAATATTGATTTACGTACGACCATAATTTTCAGCACACATTTTGTTTTGTTACTGCAAAAATATACTGAGCCAGGATTAAGTGAGTGGTTAATCCATTAGTTGATGCATAGAAATGGCTGTATCTGGATGGATCTGTAGATGATATCGCCTCAATTATGATAGGGAAAATAGAGTTACTCATACAATGAGTTCTTCACATAAATGCAACTGGCCATCATCAGTAATTGCAAGAAACTGAAGTTCATGCAAAAACATCTTACATTGCCATAACCATGATCTTATTCTTAGCAATCCAATTACACGGATTAACAACTACCCTTTTTCCATTGAATCATTGCATCCAGTTTTCATGCATTCAGAGGCCAAATTGCTTTCTCAAATGCAGACCGTTGACCTTGAATGATATGGCAGCCGGTTTCCTAACTTCCATAGATTGGTGATGCCACCAGTAATGTCATGTAGCAGAAAAATTAGTAATGAAAATCTTGGACTGGTAGATAAAATGTCGTTTTCATGTTATTTATTTATGTCGACAATTCCAACCACTACAATAAATATAACATTATGCAATCTACAAGTTGTGTTAACATGTTTCAAGTGGGATTCAGGTCTCTCCTCCTTCCATCTTGTTTACAGGTATCCCATGACCAGATCTTAAAAGAATTACATCTACACACAAGAAATTACGAGAAAGATGATAGAAAAAAATAAGTGAAAGGAAAAGGTCATCGGATCATGCCAAACCATCAATGATATTGCAGATCGCCAGATCCCCATCAGAGAACAAAATGCTAATGACATATTAATGGATATTGCAGATCCCCGCCACGTCCATGTCCATGTATTAACAAGACCATACCCATCATCGATCAGGCTCTATGGAACTTTGATGCCAAGAAAATCAGCAGCAGATTTTGCCATGACGTTTGCAAACTCATTAAAACTCAAAACACCATCTCCATTGGTGTCAGCCTCTCTCATCATATCTGATAGCTCACGATACGTCAAAGGGTGTCCCATTTTAGCCATTGATCCTGCAAGCTCAGCAGCAGTAATGAATCCATTGCCATCCCTGTCAAATGATCGAAAAACCTCCAACAACTGCTCCTGGTTGATCAATACTTCTTCATTCATATCAGGCAATATAGCACTGACCAGCTCATCAAACTCAACATAACCATTTCCATTAGCATCCATGTTTGATAACAGAACATGAAGTTGATCACCTGTAGGTTTGAGGCCAAGAGAACGTAGAAGCGCAGCGAGCTCCAGCTGCGTGAGGCTGCCATCGGAATCCATGTCGAAGCGAATGAAGATGTCCTTGAGCTGCTTGAGCTGATCGGTCTGAAGGGTTGCCATCATGTCTGGATGGAAATGGAGGAGGTGAAAGGAAAGGAAATTAAAGGAAAGGAATGGTTTTTTTTCTTTTTTTTTGTATCTGTATTTTGGCTGGTTAAGGATGCGGGGCTAATTGAGTGTTGTTCTTTTCAACTGGAATGGTTCAACCAAAACCGCGTTATATCATTGCCGTGTTATGTGGGGGGTAAAAACGAGCAAAGGAATTACGCAGTCAAGTTTCTGAAATATTCTCTGTGAACGTTGGGGCATGTGGGTTCGCGGTGGCGTTGCCTTATTTTTTTCAAAACTCCATGTTTGCTATTTTTGTGCTCTATTTTGATCTTTCTCAGGACATAGTTGTCTTAGAAAGAATTATTACAAGAAAGTATCTGGAACAGAATAATGGTACTTTTTGTACATTCATCTAAAAACCTTGACACCGGCTTTCAAGGGCGTTGAGTTCTCTTTTCATACTCTATTCATTATTATAAAATTAATCGAGAATAAATAAATATTTTTTTTAATTCAGATTGCACAATAAGAAAACTATGATATAGCAAAATAAAAAGAATATGGCATGAAAGAATATTTCAAAATGATTTTTTTTCTATTATAATTTAAACTTATAGAAAATTTTTATTTGATCAAATATAAAAAATAATGAACAATTAAAATGTATAGTAAAATAATAAAAATATTCTTAAAATAAAATAGAAATTGAATGATCTTTTGAAGGTTTAGTATCGATAGTAAAATATTTTAATTAATTTAATACATTTATGTGAATAAAATTAGAATGAATCATCATTAATTGTGAATGTTTTTAATTTAATATGTATCTTATAGTATTTAACACATGTTTATTTTATGTTTACGTTTAAATATATCATATTAATACGTTTGATTTTGATCCATAAAAAATACACTTAATCATAGAAAATATTAAAGGGCTTAATTTTAATTAGTGGGTCTATAGAAAAAATCACAAAACAACTATTAATTATTGAAATAAATAAATTTTAATAAAATATTAAATAATGGGAAAAAAAAACAAATTAAAAAAAAAAAAAAAAGGAAAGTGGGGTCAGGGTGTGACAACAGGGCTCGCGTGCTTCGTCGGCCGGATGTGCATGGCCTCGGCGTTAAAAAAATCAAGAATAGAGGTGACAGCGTGTCATCAGCAACAAGTGGAACTTTTGATGACTGTTTCGTCGAAAAATCGGTAGCCGCTAGTTTTGACCTCAAAAGTCAAAACCCAATTTCTATACTATTTTTACCTTTAAATCATCCCATCAATATTTAAAAACTATTTTTAAACCTCAAAATATATTTTTAATCAACTCCAAGAACTCAAAAATTATGATTCTCTCCTCCCTTCTCTCTCATTGATTCTCCCCTCATTCTACATACACGGGCCTCATGTTAACACTAATAAATTTTAGGGACCATTCTATATAAACCTTGAGCACTGAGGGCCAGAATGAATTCACGTTTGTAAGAAATTACTTTAATTTTAATTTAATTTAATTTTTGTATAAGGATGTTGTTTTTTTAGCACCATAGCTAGCCTATTCATAGCTGCAGTGCAACCCTTCATTATCTTTTAGTTAATTATTTTAATTTAATTAATAATAATGTAATTTAATTTAGTCAATAAATAATATTTACAGAGGAGGCAAAAAGAAAGATAATTTCTTGTGAAAGCATTGGCAAGTTTGGATGGCTGATAAAACTCCAAAGAAGAGAGATTTAAATACTGTTTGGTAATTTATTAGAAATTATTTTTATTTAAAAATATATTAAAATAATATATTTTTTAATTTTTTTAATTTATTTTTAACATCAGCGTATCAAAACAATCTAAAATTATTTAAAAAATTAATTTAAAATTGAAAAAACTCGAAAACATTTAAAAATGAATAGTAACTTGGATGACACGGGAAGGTTAGTTTTTGAATGGATTGGCCTTGGGAGCATGAAGGTTTGAAGGTTATCGCTTCTGTTGAATGTTCAAATTGAGGAGAGAATTCAGTGGTTGACTAGTGAAAACCATTCAGGGTGTGAAATCAAAATTGAGTTTGCTAATAAAACCAATAATTAATCAAACCCATCTGAAAAGATTCTCATCCTCCCCCAGAATCCACAATGCTAATCGTTGAAAATTATCGCATTACACATTAAACAATGAATGCAGCGTTGAACATTCTTAGAAAATCACCATATTCGTCCTCCCAGACCAGTATACACAGGAGGGGAGTGAAATTATATCGTTGGATCTATCTAAATTCTTTTCATTGTTTTATTTAAACCCAGTAAACGTAAGATAGGTGTCATCATTGTACAGATGCCTGCTCTCTTGACTCCCTCTGGGATTGATTGGCATGTTAAAAGCAAAATATGCTATTGGTGAGAGCACCATATGGAATTTTGATTATGGATATGTTCATAAATTGGCAATAATAATGGTGTGTTTTCATTCTTCCAAAACTCTAGCTCCTCCTGACGCTTCAAAACATGGGATAGAAGCCATTGTCACGAGCTGAGATCAATCAGCCCAGATTTCGAGTCTTTCACAGTGGCTTTCTTTATTTAACACTTCATTTGATCCCGATCAATGCTTGTGACACACACTATAACTAGTCACATCGGCACCACCCTGTACCGGTGCAATCATCATTTGCTACAGATGTATAACTGGATATATTCACACCATTCATTCTTCATTACTTTGTTATCCACGAGAAAAAGAATGTAAACTGTTTGGCATGCAACCAGGAATACAAGAGAAAATGGTAAGAGTCAACTGAGAGTGACACGACTCTTACATGCTTCAAGATGAATGAACAAAATTGAATCGAGATTTTATTAACACAAAAAATACTGTTCAGAACAAAAATTTGCAGGCGCTAATTACAAGAAGAAAGAATTACAGCACCTGTGACATGGGAAAATTATAATAACCTAGCTACCAGTATCAAGGGCTTGAAATCCAATCCCTACAGGAGACAGTTCATTTCAGAGACCATCCTGTACATCGTGAGCTTGTATATGTTCCATCTCAAAATTCATGAATCCTACTGTTCATAGATGAATTTATCTCTAACACTATTTACCATGTGCTCTTTAATTATCCAGGCTATAACAATCTATACTGTAATTTTGACTACCAAATGCCATCCTTCGAAACAGTCTAATTTCTTCAGATTGTTGTGCAGAGTTGAATAGCTCACTTTCTCCCACTCTCATTCCGTTGGTTAGATCTGCTATCGCTAAAGTATCAAAAGCTCTAACAACCTGAGAAGCATAGGCAGGCTTAGAGAAATGCACCTAACATCTCCAAATCTGGACTTTTAATGGAGAAGCAAGAATTTTCAGCTAGTTCAGTGATCAAATTGCAATTACCTGTCCCATCCGTGGCCTCTTAGAAGCTGAATGCCGCACACAGGCCGCAGCAGCCTCAATCATCCGGAACATTTCGCTTTCAATGTAGTTCTTTTCAAGCCTTGGATCTGCCAAACTTTCAAGTTCCTCATTTTCTAGTGCATGATTTAGCAAAGGTCGAGCCTGGAAGAAAGGTAAGAAAAGTTTCAGCATGAAATTGTGGAAAATCAAATACCAGTTCAACACTTCTATTTCTTTCAACATGTGCATTTTTTAGTTTTCTTTCTATACATTCCAAAAAAAAAATTACTGGAAAGAGAACAAAAGAAAACTACAAACAGCAGGATTATGTATTCTCCACCACAAGGTACAGAGAAGAGGAAACAACATCAAGACATAACATTGTTTCACCTCTGTACATTTGTTTCATTGGTTACACACTTTTTTTTTTATTCTTGCACTGAGGAATATCATAATTATGCATTGAATTTAAATCAAGGTTCAGTAAGATTAGTCCTAGATCTGGGAAGGCTTTTAATTTTCCATGTACTGAGTTATTTTCTTCAGTATAAAATCTATATATGATTAGAGGCCACAGGCCACGAAATCAATGGAGCTCCAGAAAACTCAACAGAACCCCGATCCCCCACCCTGCATACACCAAGGAATAACATCCACTCAATAAGCAAATCTTCCAAACAACCTATTTCTAAAATAAGCACACCTGTTCCTGAATCAAACCACTATGGGAATATATAAGAAGTTCAGAACAGGTCTTGTAGCCTTTTTACCGATTCTATCCACAATTCAAATGTGAGAAACTAGTAGTGTTTCGAGCAGAAAGTAACCATGTTTCTATTACCCTTGTAACTAATTTTCTAACAAATGTAGCAACTTCAGAAACATCTTCTCATATCAAAACTAAGCAGTGAGAAGAAAAACATATAACAGAAAGCATAAAAAATTACACGACTCAAACTAAGCTGTATCGATATAACCAGAAACTTCAGGATAAATGATCTAATTGAATTTATCATTTATGCATGCTGAAATAGAAGGCAAATCTTTAGAATAGATCTGCTCAGCAGACGAGGGTTGCTAAGAATAAGGTCCACAAAGAGTAATTGATCCATCAATAAAACTGTCATTCAAATCCTTATTACTAGCAACTAGGTTATTGGATCTGGATGTATCTTAATGCATGCTCCAGTTAACAATCAACAATTCGTGAAAATTGAATGAGTCTATCGTCCAGAAGCAGAATGCTAGCCAGGGTGCATAAACTACTTACCCATTCAACAAGACTCTCCTCTCCCATGGGCTGGGATGCATCCACAGGCTTCCGTCCAGTGATTAGCTCCAAAAGCACAACTCCATATGAGAATACATCAGATTTCTCTGTTAATTTGCCGCTTGATGCATATTCAGGGGCCATGTATCTGAGTGATCAATTAAACATTAGATGCACATAGACATGGCTGATATATGTTCATTGCACAGGAAAAGAAAACCAAATACAGCTGTACTTTGAAAATAGTATTCCCATCAACTCCCGACTGCCCAAAAGGGCTGAAACCCTCCCTGCTCACACAAAAAAGGGCAGAGAGAGAATAGGGGTGCCCCTCAGTGGCCCTGTAGTGGCAGGTATTTAAGCAAATAATAGATGATCTCTTACCCAAAGGTTCCCATAACACGAGTTGTTACATGAGTGTTTGAATCAAGAGCTAATTTGGCAAGCCCAAAGTCTGAAACCTGCAAATTAAAATCTAGAAACAGTTAAACCACAATCTAATTGAAACTAATCATAAACAAATGTTAAAAGGGAAAATTGTGCATACCTTAGCTTCATAGTTGTTATCTAAGAGAATATTTGACGACTTAATATCCCTGTGAATAATCCGAGGATGACCTGAACAAATAATAGTAAATCAAATGAATAACACCTCCACCATATGTAGTCTAATAAGGAAACCCATTCATTATTTTAGCGTTAAGGAAATAGCGCACCTATCAATGAACATTATATGGCTGGAGTTCTTATTAACATGTTCTTAACTCTAGATCATCAGTAGTACCAAAATTGATATTTTCATACTAATCTTGATTGAGGTAGAATTCTGTATGTGCTTTAAGGATGAGAATATTGTGAAATTGCATTCGGTTATTAGATCCTTGTTTTTTATTACTGAAAGTTGGATCATAACTTTTGAAAATGAAGAGTGGGTACGGATGGATGGCTTAACCTTTCAATAACAAGAATAGGGAAAAGGAAAGCAGTTGCCAAGTGTTGAAAAAGAACAAAAAACAGGTGAATAATGTCTTGAGTTAATTTTGGAAGTGAATGTGAACATTATCTAGCTAATAAAATCCAGATTTGAAATACTTACAGTCTTCATGGAGATAAGCTATTCCCCGAGCTGCTCCAGCAGCAATCTTAACACGTGTTGCCCAATCCAGAGCCAGCCCACCCACCCCTACAGAAAGAAAGACCAACAAGCATGACTGATGATCATTTTTATGAACTGACATGCCAAATCTCATCTATAAGTTGTAGCTTTACCGTGAAGATGGAAATAAAGGGTATTGTTAGGGACATAATCATATACGAGCAATCTTCGGGTCTCACATATGCAGTAGCCCACAAGAGAAACCAAATGGCGGTGGTGTACGCGACTAATAATCTCAACTTCAGCTTTAAATTCTCGCTCACCTTGCCCTCCACCAATTTTTAGCTGTTTCACTGCCACATCTCTCCCATCTGGAAGGTAACCTTTGTATACAGAACCAAATCCACCTTCTCCCAAAAGGTTTTGGGATGAAAACCCATTTGTCGCCTTGACTAGCTCTTCAAACGCAAACAAAGGCCTTGAATTACCTAATCCGCTTGATTCAGTTGGCAAAGAAACACAATCACTGCTAGAACCACTTGCAATTAGGGGAGCCGTAGAATGAGTCTTTGTGAAAGTTGAACCTGAGGGGGCAAATTTGAAAAACTTCAGAGTTCTTGTCAACAATCTCATTCAAAGTGCTTAGCAGCAATCTCATTAAATGCAAGTTTGCTAAGAATAGATTACCTTCTTAGTAGGAGAAATCAGAATAGATTAACCAATTATCTGTATTTTTATAAGATCCAAACCATATGATTTAGTTTTGCCATTTTTATTTGTTAAAGAAAATATGCTCTCGAACATTTGATTGTATATCAGATGCAGTTCAATTGGCAAAAGTTAAATCAAATTATGAGAATAAACACCAACCGAAGTTTTGGGACCCTCTTGGCAGAATTCCGAATAGCGTTACCTAGTGACTAGGAGTGGTACTATTGAGAAAAGTCATAACAAGCTAAAGAAGCAAAGGTGAAATGCTGTTTAAAATAAACACCTGATCTTGGAGAAGAGCCCAAAGAAGATGGCATAACATAAACACCATTGAGTCCAGAAATCTCTTTTCGCCGCCTCCTCATGCACCAGAGAGCCAGTCCAACAAGGCTGAGCATTATAATTCCTATTGCTGCACCAATAGCCACCATACCTCCAGTACCGATGCCCCCATTACCTGTGGAGTTTGAACTTCCAGGTGAATTAGGGGCGGTATTGTTCGTGGGTGATGGCGGGGAAACAAGTGCGCGTGGAGGCGGAGCCAATCTTATTTTTGGCGGTGACAATGCTGGTGGATTGGAATCTGATGGGACAGGTGTTGCTTGAGGAGAAGTTGGAGGAGTAAGCCTAGGAGGTGGGGGCACATTACTGGGACGAGGGGCTATTGAAATTGGTGGACGTGGTGAATTCTCAGGTGGAGTTGATGCTGGTGGTGGAGGTGATCTTCGAGGAGGTGGCAAGGATGCTGGTGGGGGGGTCGGAGGAGGTGGTGGTGGTGGTGGTGAATTTTGAGGTGGCCTAGATGAGGGTTGTGATGGAGGTGAACTCTGAGGTGGCGGTGTTGATGGTGGTGGAGGTGAACTCTGAGGTGGCAGAGATGGTGGTGGAGGTGAACTC
>Ga0307517_10015121_pt1 | contig 10282 bp, 12 predicted proteins | sample 23_EM_MG_FD_194515 | JGI IMG/M metagenome (GOLD analysis project Ga0307517, IMG submission 194515) | Populus trichocarpa ectomycorrhiza microbial communities from riparian zone in the Pacific Northwest, United States - 23_EM | ecosystem: Host-associated > Plants > Roots > Unclassified | place...
GCAGCCGCCAGGGGCGCAACATGGTGGTTGAAAGCAACGACATAATAATATGTAATGGCAAACATAAACTTGTTAGAACCCCAACTTGAACTACATAACTTCGTCTATGATTTCTTACATGCTTCTTTAAACCTTCATGAAGCCTCGATCTGGGGAGGAAAAGGCTGGCTATGCTGTTGGGTCGCATCCTGAACTCCTATCAAGTTCTGGTAGGCTCACATCACATCGGCTTTTGGAGCTCCCCAAACGAAACCATGATCCTTACATTTTGGCTTATATCCAAGAGCAGCGAGCATATATCAAGGATTACATATCTGCGGGTCTAACCGAGTCTAATTCCTGGCACGGACATCACTCAGAATCTCATTGTGCCCCGGATTTGTGTTCTGGAGTAACCGAGGAACATCTAGACGATTTCGACTTCGGAACGCCGGTTCTCATAGCGAGGATTTCGAAGTCTCGGGACCGGAATACTGTTTCAAGTTTGGACCCTCAGAAAGGCGATAAAAGGCGAAATCCATCTGGCGGATCCTTGACGCACGTTACGCAACAGCGAGCTGAAGAAAGATTTCACTCCAACAACCGACGGGAAACCCCACCTAGAATTCGGGGCACGGAGAAGTGTTTTCATAAGGCTGACACAAAGGGGCAGACCCCGAAGGTCGACAGCTCGAGCAAGACGAAACGCATCTCGGAAATCCTCAATCACGAAGAGACTGAAAAAGCCAAACGTCAGTGAAAATTACACGCTCAAAAGTCCTTTTACTAACGAGCAATATATAGGTTTGTCAGAGCGCCGTCAGCGGAAAAGGGTAAAGAGGGACATCATGAAACCGCCTCCAAGCCCAGAGAAAGAAAACAGCGAAGATCACCCCACAAAGGTAAACAGGAAAACGGGGAAAGGTTCGACTCGGAAAAAGGCACAGGCCGGGTTTGCCCTTATGCATGGTCTTTTTGCTACAAATGTTGGAAAAAACAGGTTGACGGTTTGTCTGGACCTCCCTTGATTTTCGACAGGCCGGGACTAACTGAGTCCATCATTTTTTCAGCTAAGCCCCCTTTTACAAAACGTTGGCGTCTTCAAGAAAGGCAAAGCATCCCGCGTGGCTAAAATTGCGGAAATAGTGTCTAAGAAGCAAGGTGGCCCCATCGGTGCACGGACGTTTCTATTTACTGACATCTTTGTACAGACGTTTCAAGTGCTCATTTCTCTGAGCTCAAATTTCTTGGAAAGAGGGCGCGAAAAACGTCTCAGACATCATCGACACAGTCATCTCCATCCACGAGCACTCATCCAGCTGTTTCCAACAAGAAACTTCACTCCAGCCAGGACAGGCCCTTGGTGGAAGGGACGACGCAAGAAGACTCTGAAAGGTCTGAAGTCAAGTCCGTTCAAAGGCAAGCGTCGCGCAAGCCGTACAATCCCGAAGAGTCTATTATTTGGGACATTGAACAGGAGAGCAACAACGCAGACACCGACTGTGGGGCTTCTTCAGACCAAAGGCAAGGGTCAATTCCGATGAATTTTTGCGTGGATGCCCCTGACAGCAAGGCTCAAGCGAAAGAGTGTCCTTTGACTAGGGATGATCTGGCAACATCTATGAAGTCTTCTGGCTGGGTCCCTCTACGCCAGAATTGTACCGCGAATATTGACTCTGGTGATCGTGTGTCCCTTTTGTCGCTTGGACCATCCCAGTCGGCCTCCCAAATTCGCGTGCCAGAAACAGAATCCTGGAGGCGGAACTTCGAATACGCCTCAAAGTATTTCAAACAAATGGCAGCAGCTCCAACTCACTTATTCGAGCCACCGGAGGTTCATAATCATGCCTCGTTGGGGGAGATTTTGGTTCCATCTCTTCACGCTGTGGACTTGCAGGCTTCCCATCCCCCTGCATCCATCTGTCACCTCCCTGAGAATGCTCCCGAAAACTGCCTGACGACCGTTGAATTTTCCTGTAATTCTATGGACATTGACGGAGCTGACAACCTACCCACCTGTTCCACACCTACCGGTGAAGGCCAATCTTATGTTGCCCGTTTTGATTTCAACCTGTCATCATGCCCCGGGCTACCCGATACTTGGAATATTGAAGATCTTGGAGAGTTGAATAGCGACTTATATCAAGGCTGCGACGTGATTAAAGATCCATGCTACGTTTCTGGGACCGTCTTGGCTGAAACTTACGAGGTTAACAAAGGAACAGGGGAGTTTGCGCCGGAAACACCTTTGGATCGCCTTAGCACGTATCCAACACAGCTTCAATATGATGCAATGCAGGACGAATTCGGTGAAGAACAAGGTGTCGATTTCCAGACAGGCGAGATTTCACTGGACCATTTCGACAACCAGGAAGAATCTGATATCCGGTCTGAAGTCTTATATATTTGGTCAGGTCAGTCTTCAGCGAGTCGTGTTGACCACCTGTCCGAGGAGGGCTCCGACATCTATGAAAATTGCTTTGGCCCAAGCGACCTTGACCCTGAAAGTGACCTAATCATGGACAACTTCCACCAGGGTAGAACTCTTCTTTTGGGGCTGAACCAGACATATCGGGAAGGGTTTCAGGCGAAATTGTCGAATCGACTGTTGAACGTGGAGGCTGAAGTAGCAGGAAGTTTGAAGCAGAATCACTGGTTACCGCAAAGACCTTGAAATAGTGTTTAAGAAAGTGTCACGCAGTGACTAAACCACGTTATGTCACCTCACGCGATTTAAAATAGCACTTGTAGTAACTAGTTGTCCTTGTTTGGAGGGATTGTACCTTCTTCTCTCACATTGAACAGTACCCCTGCCTTGTTCCTTTTTAAAAACGAAATCTACTCCATCGAACTAAGTGGCAAGAAAAAATACGGCGATAACCAATACTGGGACAATGGTACCGAAAGTATCAACACCGCGGTTTGGTTCTCCTAACGCGAGTTTTTCAGTCATTCAGCATAAAGCCTGAGCCACGCGACGTCCCTCTACCGACGTTCCAGCAACCTCCAGAACCCTTGCTTGAAAACATCAAAAGCGAGCACAGCGATGCAGCACGAGTAGTGAGTGGCCCAATTGCAAATGAAAGTGTAACCGGAATTTAACAACCCAACCAGTATCTGGGTCGTGGGCTCCCGGTGCCTGCGTATCTACGAAATGGCCCTGCAGTAAACTCTCAAACTGTGTCAAGAACCCCTACTGGTGCAATTCCCAAGCTCGAAGAGGGGACCGAAACCCGGGAAGTAGAGAATAAATCAAAACATTTTACTGCTTTTCAGAGTGCTACTGAGATATCATACATTCCGGAGGATGCATTGAAAGAAGGTTTTGGAATGGTGAAAGCGATCAAGGAATCCCTGAAGCAACTAGAACTCGGAAGTCAGCTCAGGCGTGAGGTTTGGGACCGGGAAATTTCCAAGTGAGCCCAATGATTTCGTATTTAACTTTTAAGACATTGTTGATCACGAAGATGTATAGCCTGGAACTTCAAGGCTCCCCAAGAACATTGATAGCCGTGTGTGGAGGTAACATGCTTCTCATTTTTGTCAAGATCCTAGCTCACAGTTCCCAGCCACTGGAGCCGGGAAGTCATCCATACTGAATGCTATTCTCGATGGTATGCACCACTACCTTGCCTACGTTAACGGTTTTTGATGTAATTATGCCCAGATAACATCGTGCCAACCAGCGGCATGCGAGGTCCGTTCTTTGTTTGCAATATATCTCGATGCACTCAACCATATTTGATATCAGCTTGCACTGCCGTCGTGACTGAATTGGCTTTTCATAAGAAGTCTACCATCGACACAGACATTTCTTTTCTGTCGGAACTCGAATGGAGACAAGAACTTGAAGTGCTTCTCCATGACCTGGTTGACGAAGGCGGCGGAATCAAGCGACTCACAGACCTCAAGAGTGATGCTGGGGTGGCCTGGCAGAAGGTTCGTTTCATATCGTGATTGAACGACTTCCGGAGTTCAACGAAAAATTCCAGGTCCATGCCGTGTATCCGAACATTCATCAGGATAACCTGGTTAAGATGAACGTGGACCAGATCATGGCATATGATCAGCGCAAGTTGAAATCTATCTATTCATTCATAACTCGTAACTCACAGCTTTCACAGAAATATCTCAAATATTAGGAACTACGAAGACGATTACTGCTAAAAATTCAAAAGTTTTTGCGAAAGAGATTGGAAAATATATTGATTCGAAAGACCAGAAGCGCGGCAAAAAGGACAAAAAAGAGAAAGCGAAGGACAAAAAAGAGAAAGCGAGGGGCAAGAAAGAGAAAGCGAAGGACAAGAAAGAGAAAGCGAGGGACAAGAAAGAGAGAGCGAGGGACAAGAAAGAGAAAGCGAAGGGGTCAACCGAGGCCCGCAAGAGTGCAGGCACGAGCACGAGTAAAAGCAAGGATAAAAATCAAGACTTCGACTCTCCTGCACTATGGCCGCTTATTCGGCAAGTGAATGTTCGCTGTCGTGCTCAAGCTTTATCAACCGGAGCCGTGCTGGTTGACCTTCCCGGTAGGGTTCTTCCATTTGTGCAATAGTCAGCCATCAATCTTTCTGCTTACCAGGTGTCGCCGATGCCAATGCTGCCAGAAACAATATTGCTAAAGACTATATGAAGAAATGTAATTGTATCTGGATCCTTGCCCCAATCACGCGGGCTGTCGACGACAAGACGGCTAGGGGTATGGCGCCTCACAAATTAGATGATCCTTAGCTAACTCATACTGTTGTAAGACCTGTTGGGCGATGCCTTCAAAATGCAGTTAATGAGTAAGTACTTCACTCCTCTGATTCTTTGCTGTTAACTGAAGTGTTGAAAACAGTGGGTTCGTACAAGTGTGCTTTGATTCTGCAAGTATTGATATTCATCGTTTGGTTCAACCACAGATGGAAAGTAAGTGCATCATCATAACTATTTGAAGCTTGTTCTTTTTGACCCGCCGTTCAGTTATGACGACCATGCTATCACTTTCATCGGTAAGAAAACCTTGTTGACCAACTTTGATTTGATTTGATTTGAATTACATATTATCACAGCCAGCAAATGTGACGACATCTCCTGCGGTGAAGTTATTCGTGCTCTGCATTTGGAGGATGACCCTCAGCTAGAGGACATCGAAGAGAAATTGTCCGTGCTAGAGAGAGAGAGATCGTCTTCCAAACGACAGCAAAAAGGCGCTGAGAAGCTTGTCAAAGGTGATTTAAAAAATTCCCTAAAAATTGTGCTTTTCTCTGAAATATATTTCCAGAGATTGATGCAGAGCTCAAAGGCTGCAAGGAGCGAGTTAAAGAAGACGAAGCGCATCTTGACGCCTTGAAAAGCGGTGATATGTTTGTCCCGACCCTCAAGAACAAGACTTCTCAAAGCAGCAAGAAGCGGAAACGTTCTTTTGGTGGCAAGAAAGGTTCGCCCAAGCGGAGGCGCCATGCTTCTGATAGCGGGGATAGCGACGGCGATTTCTTCGACGACTCAGACGTTAGCTCTGAGGTTGATAGTGACAAAGACTCGGAGAATGAAGAAGGTTCAGTGGATTCAGAGGATTCAGAGGATGAAGATTCAGAGGATGACGAAGATTCAGAGGATGACGAAGGCAGCGAAGAAGACGAAGAAGACGAAGATATGAACGCAGTCACCATCGATGGTCTTAAGGAAAAGATCAAGTTGGCAAAGGCATCAATAGAAGCAACTCAAGAACGGTTGGGTGCTGCCCGTGCCACTGAGAAAGCGGCTGTCGATGCTATCTCTTCCTTGGACAAGAGCATCTCGAAACTTCAAAGGGAGAAGAACGCGTTTTGTTCCCTCAAACGCTCCGAGGTGGGTCGGATCCTACTTTCCAGAGTTCGTGTCGCTGACATGTGATCACCAGTATTCACGCGATGTTCTAAAGGAGGACTTTAGGGTTGGGTTGAAAGATTTAGATGGTAAGTTTCCCTTAATCGAATTCAGTAGCATCTATTCACCGTAATATAGATGCCGCCGCTGAGGAAAGGGATCCCGAGAATTTCAACCCTAGCAGCAATCTTCGAGGTGAAAATTTTCATTGTTACCCTTTAGTTTTCAAAATTAATCGGAATGGGGTAGATTATGATGCTATTGACCTCCCTGTTTTTACGTGTTCGAGCAGAGATTATGTTCGTCTCAAAAGTGAGTCACAATCTTTTTGCTGTCGGGGTCGTTATCAATCCCGTCGTCTTAGAACAAGTGAAAGGGGACGGCGAACCTTCCTGCTTTTCCAATGTCACCGACACTGGTATCCCTGACCTTCAGCAATGGTGCCACAAGTTGACGATTTCCTCTCGCGAACGCGCTGCGAGAACCTTTATGATGCATCTCAAGGCTTTTGCCCAAAGTGTCCAATCTTATGTCAAAGGTATCGGCGATGTCACCACGATAGACAGGGAAACCTTGCGCGAAAAATGGGAGTCTCGTGGATTCGATGAAGCCGAACAATATCCGGCAAATGAAGACCCCTTGGATGCAATTCTGGGAGGATTAGGTGCTGGCATTGGCGTTGGTCTCTATTCTATGAACAAACCACCACCCAAGGTTGATCCTTATGGTCAACCCACCGGGGTAACCCCAAGACTCTGTACGGTGTGTGATGATCAGTATCTTGCCAAGTGCGGAGTATTCATTGTGCGAGTTGATTAGGAATTTGCCCGAATGGTGGACTCTTGCGTGCACGACCTTCAGCAAAAATTTAAGGATGGCTTGGAGGACAAATGCACGGTTGGTGCAGTAAACGTAAGGGATTATTATATCTAATCCGTTCACTCCATTTATTTCCATTTCAGGCGGCAGATGCCGCGTTGCCCACGCTCGATGAATTTGTGGCAGGAATGCACTGGGCCACCTATCGAGCCAGTAAGCCCAAGATTTTGAAATCAAATGATCATTCTACTCATGTGTTTATAAAATCTAGCCTTGCGTCGCCACGGATCATGGCGTCGTGACCTCAATGTTGAATTAATCAACCCTTTCACCCGAAATATTGCTCACTCTTGGAGCAAGGTTTTCGAGTCCGACCTTTTCGGTCCATTTGAGACTTCGACAATCGAAACGATCAATTCTCTCGTTAAGGAGGTTGAGGAATCCGCTGCGCCTGGCCTCAAGGACCGCGCGAGGGTGCAAGGCGAAATCTGCGTGGAGGAAGCCCGTGTGGCTTTGAAAAAAACTGTGGAGTTGGTGAAAGAGACAATGAATCGTGAGCAAAAGGAGGTCTCTAGGTGCATGGCGCCTCATGTGCAGAACCAACTCAAAGAAGGTTATGATACTGCCATGCTTGAGCGTGGAACTGGAAGTGTGGCCCGGCAAAAGGTTTGACAACGGCAATTGTCAACTCTCTCACGTAATAAAAACACTGACTCCTGATCCATAGGCCTACTTTCGTGGTTATATCGACCAGTGTAAAGACAATATCTTTGACGATGGGGCCCAGATTGTGTTAGAGCGGCTGATCAAGGCAGCTGAGGCCATCGGAGAAGCCCTGGACGAAGCGATGGGAAAACTCGCGCAGAAGGTCCGCTTTTCATTTCAATGTACATCTTTCCAGTCATATAAATTGCTCCTTCCAGATCGAAGTCAGTTTGGCTGTTCTCTGGGAAGGTGCTCGCGATAACCTGGCGCAGGTGAGAGCACGCAAAGTGGTCATTGACATGGTGCAAACCATACAAGGGCAAATTATGTTCTGGTCCGAGGCCGACAAGATGAAGCAACAAGCTGCGAACCAAGTGTCAAATGCAATGGTAGAGGATTAAACTCTGGCTCCAGAGGTTCAACATACCCTACCCTCATTTCCTAATGTTCTATACTTCCTTGTTAATTACTGTACACCTATGCCCTTAGTGATTTCTCTTGCTTTCGTTTTTCCATCGGATATTCGGTTTATTTTGTAATATATGGCAGGATAACGCTTCCTAGGTCCCTACTTCTTGAAACTGGTCGAAGATGCAGAACGCGCCATCAGTAAGTACAGTAAGTACAGATGAAGCAATTTGACTACGAGAAACAAAAAGGAGAATCAACTATGAAATACAAGTTCCCATCCAGGGCGATGTCGTGGTAAGTCGGTAGAAATGAGGATAGAAGGGTCATGTGTGGCGTGTCAGGTGGCGTCTTGCGTGGCATTAGCGATTGCGTTTGAAAACACGAAAGAAGGGTATTGGGGGCCTAGACTCTGTAGACTGGTCGTCCTTGTCTATCGACTTCGCCGCCCGTTCGTGGGTCGACATATCGTTGTCGGCGCGAATATCCCATGAATCCCCATGTCCCGCGGTCGGATTTGTAGCGCACCCCGCTCCTAGGTGCTAGGCCGAAAAAGCGGCGCAGGCGTGCGCCAAAAGAGTGATGGTAGTGGTGGCTTCCATAGCTGGGTTGCTAAAGAATCTGAGTTTAGTGTGGGGTTGCGCTGGTCTCAAGATTGATGGTACCATAACCACGGGCGCACCAACGGTAGCGACTTGAGGAACACTGTAGAAATCATTGTAGTGGTGGTGTCGATGTCTACCACTGCGACGACTACCATAAGAGGGTACGTACATGACACCGCCAGCAGGTTGAGCATAGCTTCCCGCCACCCCGTACGGTTGACCATAACCCATACTTGAATTATAGCCAATGGGTTGGGTTGGGGCGTAGCCAGCTTGGGATGGATAGTATGCTGTCATTGTATATTTTGCGTGGCGGGCTTAGGGGGCCAGAGAATGAGAGAAGACAGGTTTTATATGTAGCAGGTTGGAGAGAGATGAAAAGGGTCCGAGAGGACTCTGGATTCAACATTCCGCGGATCAAATACGGCCAACACATGTCATCCAATCTTATCTCATTTTCAGTTGATATAAGTTACTTGTATCTTGAGAGTGGACGGCCAATCAAGAAGGGCCTCAGACATTCAGGGGCACTTAAACTACTCCAGTCCTTGGAAATCGCCTTCGTCCAAGTCATGAGGCTGTGCAGAAACGGTCAAAAGGTGACGGAAGCTCGGGAATCTGGAACCATAATACCTCTTTCGGTTCCTCGTCCTCTCCGTACTGCATTGTATAGTCTATGTGGCTGACGACGGTCTCTAAAGAGTCTGGGTTTGTCAAGTCCAGAGGCAGGAAAGACACAAGCGGGTGATCTTCAATCTATAGAGTTCCGGCGTATAAGGTTAGAGGCTGTGATAAAGAAGAAAGAACCCTGAGTACTTACAAGTTGTACTATGGCCTGGTTTAGCGCATGAAAGCGTGGGTTGGAGTCATTTCCTTCTTGGCCTCTCCGTGTAGCAAGGAGGAGCGGGTCAGGGTCTAGGTACCTTCGATAGAAATCAGTATGCTATCGGAAAGCATTTCCCGAATAAAACGGCATACATACCGGGCAATATCTTTCCGCTGTCGAATGCCATTCCTTGCGCCTCCCGAATGGTCGTCTGAATTGGCTGTTATCAAATCCATTTTCGACATGATATTGATCCATGGGATTTCGAGGTTAACCATTGCTGACATCGCAGATAGCACCCCGCTGTTTCACACTCGTCAGTTGTCAGTAGAGCTATGAAATAAAAATACAGACCTGAAGAACTTATAGCGATCTTCCATAAACTGCGATTCTATCAGGTATGTAGCACACACTCGGATACCCATTCTTGTGAGATTTTGGACTAGGGTGGGTAGGAATGGATGATGTGTATAAAGTTCAATCTGGCCTACAAAAGTAATTCTATGAAAAAGGCTGTCAAAGAGCAAGGTTAGGCATACCAGGACAGTCAAATATCAGATAGTCGTCATCGAAACCACCAAGCTCTTCTTCCAACCAGTCCATATTTTGAAGCAAGTACCTAAACATGCACCAAGTAAGTACCAAACCAGATTACATGGAAACACAGAGTCTATTAGTCACTCACTCACTCAAAGCAATACACCAAGCCCCCGTTGGGTCCATATTCCAACTCACTCATGACATCCTCGAGACTCACGAGGTCCTTGATGTCAATTGCTGGCTCAACTTCGAAACTTGTAGGTGAAGCTGCGGGATCTAGGTTCACAAGATGCGCTGTCCTTTTTGAAATCCTAAGGTGATTCAGAAAGGCTCCAGTAAATGTAGATTTTCCAGCGCCCGCTGGACCTGTGATAAGAACGGCATAGCGCATGAGAGGAAGAGAAATAATTGGTTTCAAAGTCCGCTACTGATCTATACGGCTCACTATCAATCCTACCCATCGACCTCACCATGTCGCGCCCACCTTTGAATCCCGAGAAGTCTGTCGCTGGAATTGCACTCGACCCTCAGACCCTCGAGCGCGTGATCCCAG
>Ga0307517_10015122_pt1 | contig 10282 bp, 13 predicted proteins | sample 23_EM_MG_FD_194515 | JGI IMG/M metagenome (GOLD analysis project Ga0307517, IMG submission 194515) | Populus trichocarpa ectomycorrhiza microbial communities from riparian zone in the Pacific Northwest, United States - 23_EM | ecosystem: Host-associated > Plants > Roots > Unclassified | place...
CCGCCAGCGTCAGGACATGCTGCAAGGTTGCTCCAACGCAGCACAGGCTGTTAACTTGTTATGGCTACTTTTATTAAATCCTAGGTTGACCATCGATTTAATATGTAATAAGAGTATAGGATCCCATCTCGCTTTCCCGGCACAAAAAGGATGAACCAAACCTGGTCCAAATACTTCATGTAGAAGTGCGGTCCGACTGGGAACCCTTGACCTGGAATGGTGTCGGGTTGGGTGAGCCCGAACTCGCTGATGTCGAGAACGAGGGTGCAGCGCTCGGGTTCCATGTACCCGAAGAATTTGGATTCGTCGAGCATCTTCGCGAGCTCGCCGATGGTCGCGGGCAGCGGGCGCTTTTTCTCTGTCTCCCAGTTGGTGCCCCAGCCCTCGAGAAGGAATTTCTTGGATGCTTCGGGGACTTTGCTCCAGTCGATAGGGACGGTGGCGGAAGAGGCAAGTACAAGGCGGAGATAACTCGGGTCGCCCATTGTTTCGAGAAAGACTTGGAGAAAATCGTCCAGGAAGTAACAACGATTGGGAAGCTTATATATGGATGGAGCTGCCAACTTCCATCACGTGCTTGAACTTCGACGTTTCCTTTGAACCTCAAGCCATACTGGATTCTGACCTTGCTACCAACATCGCCGAGCTCCAAATTCTGCTTGGCGACCTTCGAGTGGTGGAGTGGTGAACTTGTCGGCTGATCGACCACTTCAAATAGAACTTCCGGCCCTCTCATAAGTATAATACGGAACATTGATTCGTCATTCTATTTGACATGCATTCGGCACTTAGGACAACAGCCCAAGTGGTCTGGGGAGCGGAGATAGAAGGTTTGAGGCCTCTTTTATGTGGTACGCAGAAAGGGAGGCAACGTAGAAAGTCAACATTCAACGGCGGCAGTTTCAGTCCAATTCCAGTTCATTCACCGTTCAGGAGGGCATGTAACCGCAGCATTTGTTATAAGTATACTTAGAGGAAAAAAATCCTGTTCGGGAAGGTTAGATGCCCGTCGACAAGTACCAACTTACGCGTTCATTCTAGCGGCAAGGAATTTGCGTCGCTCGAGCAGTGGAGAATGCGGTCACAGAAGTTCCGCCGTGGAATAAGGGACGCCAGTAACAATCCTGACGTTGGGATACCAGAAAAGATACCTCGCAATTGTTTTGTCGTTGGACATGGGGGACTGGCATGACGATATGCGCTCTTGAAGGTAAGAAACTGCGGGCTGTCGATGAGCAGGGCCTTATGGGAGTTCGCTTGAGGCTAATGAAGCGGAAACAATCAAATAGCTATATTGCGACTACAGGAAATGAACCTACATTGATGTAAGATTCCCCAGTGTACATACCTCATCTCCCCGATATCACATCCACAGGCGAATCGGAATAGAATCGGAAGTAATTGTGGAGAGCGTAAAGCCAAGCTGAGAATCGCCGGTTAAGCGGCTCGGCTTGGTCATTGTACACACGCGTGTCCGAGAACGCGAGCAACGGTAAACTCGCAGCCTCGATCTAGAGTTGGATGACTTTGTTGACAGAGACGAAAGTCATGAGGCGACAGTCCGCGGCGCTGATAAGGCCGTAGGCGCCATCAAGACCTTTGATTTGAAGATCTGCAAGTGGAGAAGGTGAGCCAACTGGTGTTGGATACATTTTGAGGCGATCGACTTACCAATATACGAACTCATTGAATGTTCCTATAAAAATATTGCTGAAATAAATAAATAATACATGTTCAAATTTTTAAAATAGGATTCAAAACGTACTGACTGAATCAAATTGGGTGAGGATTCCCTCTACCTGTCGCGTGGAGAAGCCACTGAACGCGGGGACACGTTTCGCCAATTCAGGGTTGTCGTAATTGATCCTTTGTTTGGTCGAAAGAAACGTGAGGAGACGTCGAGCTAAAATGAGCAGCGAGGTTCAGGCATTCAGAAACAGGTGAACATATGATTAAACATACCTCGTAGTCGCCCATTCGGCTCGTCGCTCATTCGTACAAGAGTCGAATTCTGGAGAATAAAAACCAATGAGATCAACTAGCCAGGTGCAGAAGAAAGGAAAAATCAGCGTAGGGTTCATGTGAAATGAGATGAACTGACCGCCCCAGGTTTACCAGCACTATTGTGACCATCTCCATATACCAGTTCCTCTGCGCCTGACTCAATATAATAAAATCGCGTTATTTCCGGAGGATCCAAGGGAGCTGCATCCGCTCAATCCCATACGGAAAAGTCACGAGAGTTTGTCTTGCCCAGCGTCGACCGCAGGTGACGAAAGAGGCGGTGGCGATGGCGACAAAGACCCTCTCTGTATTTCTCTCGTTATCGAGCCTCAACATTGACGACCGCCTCCGTTCGGCTCGGTTTTTTTTTCGGTCCCTATCATTATTCTATGCGTAATTAGACCCCGATTTGTAGGTAAGATACAAAGGGTGACTGGCATGGTAAGCCTGGGTATGGAGTTCGTTAGGGATCTAGTTTTGGAGATGCGATGCGCAGGTATGCCCTGGAAAGGTGGGCCACACTCGAGAACACAACATATAGTGTGGATGGGTGGATGCATGACGCGAGTCAAAGAGAACGGAACCCAGAACGGAAAATATTGATGACGACGTCAGCCACGAAGCCGCCATCCCAAGAAGCTTGAGGAACCCCAGTATACATGCCAGAAATGATGGGCAACGTCAAGTTGTCATCCGGCGATCCGGCGATCTAGAAGGAATATAAATATCAGTGCGAACGTTAGCGTCAATCAAAGGAGAAATCTACCAAGCGCCTCCGCAACACCATTGCTCACGAGGCTTGCCGCGACCAAAATCACCAACAAACCCAACAAACCACCTGCACCCATACTCGTCGGCTGACCACTGGTAGCCTGTCTAATACTGCCTTGCCATGCCGAGGTAATACCATGGCCTCCATTGCGGATGGGCGCGATGAAACCCCAGCATCTGAGAGCGACGGCAGCGGCGGTGACAGTGGCGGCTGCGAAGCCAGTGAGAGACTTGCGAGGCGTTAGTGAAAGACGTAGGAAGGGGAGGTGAGCAGGGTGTTTGCGGGTGTTAGAGCCGTAAAGGCGACTAGAGGTTGATGCTGCGCTGTCCGCCCAGGAAAGACTGAAGATGATGGGGTTAGAATCCAAATCTGAAACAAGACTTAGCTAGAATGGACTTACATCAAAATGACAATGGTGGCGATATCTTGGGGGTATAGGGATAGCACAAAGCTGACTCCTAGAATATACCACACGACGCTATTCAAGGAATCATGTATTGAGGATGAGTCATGTGGAATGTGATAACTGGGAATCACGTACCTACTCGCTTTCGCGCATTAGCAACCCTCGACAAACGCTGTGTTGTAGCCACCAGGTGCGTAGGGGCTGATTTCGATGGTTCGTTGGACCTCAATTTTTGCGTCTGCGAAGGAGAGCGTGGCAATCGTCACCAAGGGTGTGGAGTTGGAACTTGGGGAGGGAGGGGCTTGGGGTACATGCCAGTGAGCATGGCTACCACCACAGTGCCTATGGGTGAGACTCCGCAGGTGGGGGCATATGCAGGTAGAAGCTGCGTCAATGCCTTTGGGTGAGGCTCCGCGCGCAACTGCACCACCGCAGGCTCAAGGCTCAAGCTTGCCCGAATTCCACAAGGCGAAGGCCTGCATTAAATCACACCGGTGCCTGTGGGTAAGACTCCGTGTGCAATTTTCTGGCTGACGGCCCGCCCAGTGGGGGGGGAGGAGCCACGTACGTGGAAAATTGGCCAGGGGGAAGGGGAGAGCGAGGCGGTGGCTGCGGAGGGTGCGCAGTAGGAATTCTCGCAGGGGGTGTTTTGGGTGAGAGTTCGTGTTTGTTGATTTATCGATTGTTGACGCGTTGATGACACGTGACATCATTTCTATTTTTGGATCGTCAATATCTCTTAGACGGTTCGGAGCAAGTGCTCCCCGGAAGCTAGGATGCCAGAACCATGTATATAGGGGGGCGAACGGAGGTATTTATGTCAGTTGGCTGCCAGATGACCTCCTAATATAGATATAAAAACAGGTGATGATACATTAGGGAGAAAGCAACCCTAAAATTAGGATTCTAACGCCCCGAACGTGTCTAAAATCGAGAAACAAGAGGAAAACCGTCGATTTTGGTGCCCCGGGGTCACCACAATCGTGCATGTGCACCGCATCGTGAATTTTCAAGTACTCGTCTCGGATGAAGCACTGCCGTCGACGGTTAAGATTAATATGCATTCACAAACGGTATCAAGGTCGAAGCGGAAGTCGACCAGAAAGTGGGAACGTTTCCCAACCAAGAAGAGATTGAACGACATCCACTGGGCCGTCGTCGTCGCCATCATCCATTATTGAAATCGTCGACAGCACAACTGGCCGAACACCCCAACCTCGTTCAGAACACTTTCTTCTGATCTAAATGAGCTACGACTTCGGACTCATCCATATAATGTTAAATGAACCCATGATCCTTTGATCTATCGTGGATATTCCACCCCAGAAATCGATGCTGGATATCTACAGGAAATATATCCCTGCATACCAGTGTATCCTCGCCACCAGGCGCAGGTCATTTAACCCGTTACAATAATTCGGCTTGTGTGTATATAATATTGTGAGACCAGCGATACGGACAAAAAAAATCATTTGTCATAGTGTTTGAATACACATCGAAGGAATTGAACGGTATCCGCTATAGGAATGGGTGGTGAATATAAGGAGACGCATACCATCCGAAAGAAGTATTTGACAGAGGTCGTGCAGGAATTGAACCAGTCTCTCCCAAGCGTTAGACCATAAACAGCATCGACAGGTCCAGGGAGGAGGTTGAAAAGACAAGAAAAACGCCCATGGCCGTGACGACTGCAACAGGAGTACCAGCTTTTCCCCGTCGAAGAACAAGCTGACGACTGAAAGAGGGGGAAACAGTCGAGATCGGAGACTGGCAATCGAATAACGTGGTATGCGTTACCGGTAGAGGGAAAAGTAGACGAGGCGAAACCATGGCAAAAAGACGACTCATAGGTAAATCTCCTCCAATTGCCAGGCAACACCTCAACGAACTGTTTTGTTAGGCGTCAAGCCGTAAAATACACGCTGATCAGAAGATCCCCATTTCTCTCTTGCTGGCCGACAAATTGATTAACGAGTACACTCCGAAGGCACGCCCTTTGGAGGATGGTCCCTCATTCTGGGAGACAGCGCATCGGGAGGGGCTCGGCATTTGGCTGGAAGCCGACTTGGACGACACTGTCCGCATCCATGTGGAGAAGTTCATCACCAACCATGATAGTACTGTATTGCAAGCTTTGCGCCAAACTGTGACTTGGGGTAAACTTACTTAGTATTCCAGAAATTTCCGTCGCTCACATATCGCCATATTTAGCGGATGGACGACAAGCAGTGTGCGAGAAGTTGTACTATCGAGTCATTAACGAGCTGAAGAAAGCCGCTCTCAAGCCTGATATCATGTTTCGACTCCTGGACAACACGGTAGACATCCTGGGCGGCGTTCATCAAGACAATTTAAAACTAAGTCCCTCGATTGAAATCCGTCCTCTCGTATCAGAACTTCGACATAGTAACGAAACACGCTACCAGGAGACAGCCCAAAAGTTTGTGGAGCAGTTTGCAGATCGTAAGTGAAAGCCACCATTCTTCTTTTGTGAAGGACAGAACCCAATACTCTTACCCCAGCTTGCATCTTTGTATTGAGTGGACACACATATTTTATTTCCTCCGAAGCCGCATTCTCGCCTGACGGCACGCACCTGGTCTCGGGCTCGGGCGACCAGACGATTCGGATCTGGGACGTGAAGACGTGGAAGCTGGTGGGAGAGCCATTCCGAGGACCCACACAAATCAACGATACCTCAAACTTTTCCGTCTTTTTGATGGCATCACCTCGAAAAAGGCTGACTCGCTGTTGCCAGTGACGTTTTCGAGGTAGCCAGGCATGCGACCTTTACCCTGAACTGTCACGCTGACTTGGAAGCAGCATTTTACCTTCAACTGGGATGGCGAGGTCCAGTCGGCGAACTCTGTGGCCAGAAGGAACAGCGGAACCGACTTTGGCCCATAACGAGGTAGGTTACAATCCCTCCATGGCTACTTCGCAACGGCAGCGGTGCTGATAAGATGAGTCAGGTCGTATGTCTTCTATCATTACCCCGAAGACGCAAGGTACTAAGCAACTATGCAACTAGTAATACGTAGAAATTGTACAATGTACATATAAGTATGACCAATATCATTGTATAAATACTACTACCATGTAACGATGAGGTGACTAACTTCGGCGGCTTAAGCTCGCTTAAGTTGGACTAGGTTCAAGTTCTGCGCAAGCAGTGCCTGGCCGCAGTTTCCGTTTATGACGCAACCTTCCTCCCACCAGCGGGCCGCTACAGTGACATCATGTGCGCTTGAGATACTAATGCTCGTCGCCCGTGGAACGCCTGGTCTTTCGCTGGTCAGTGTGCTGTCCATATTACCTTTCTCATGTATTAGTGTGGTCGTAGCCTCCATTCCCCCCTGGAAACGACACAAAATGGATAGACTGCAGTCACAAGTTTTATGCGGATATTGGTGAACATACTTGTCGTAGTGTATATTGAGGTCGGAATTCCATGGAACTTGGATATTTACTCAATGTACATGCAATATTACACTACTCACCAACCTGACGTCGGAAATGTGAAGGGGACACTAATTAGTACTCGAGGCAATGTCACATGACATGCCCCAGAAAGAATCAATTTTAGGCACCTTTGAACCTCGTCTATTCACTCATATTTAGGTGCCATTACGTAGAGAATTGAGACACCTATCCAACGAAACATAATTCGAGCTACCCACTGTCGAGAAATCCAGGATGCGCAGATTCACGTTGGAGGAGTGATGACTCACCTAAATGGGGCAACTGAACTCAAGTCCGCTTAAGTTTTGCTTAAGCCGACTCAAGCAAATTAGCCGAGAGCTTAAGTTCGGTTCAACTCAGTTCTTAGCAACACTAGTTGTATCTATCTGATTTTGCTCCTTGTACTACTTAGGTCCCGCCATGAAACGATTCTTTTTCGACTCCGCAACACGTATGTGATTCATTACCGGCGCTATCTAAAAACCCGGGGTACGTTGCTATGGGGCTTACAGGTCTGTGATGCCTACCGAAGCTCCCGTAGTAACTACCCGTGTTGCAGATGGAACGTTTTGCAACTGCCGACTTGCCGGCGCTAATTTTGACACTGGGAGCTATTCTAATCCCTTTATTAACGCTGCTCGTATTTCATCTCGCGCCTTCTTCATAGTCATTGGTTATCAGTGAGCGTAATGGGCCTTGTCAGCCAACCTGATCCAAACCTTTGCTCAGACGAGCAGCACAATGTGGAGGTTCAAGACAAGATCGACACCGCACAAGATGATGAAACTCAGTAAGCGTGGGACTCTTGATTGGATGGCACTCTTGTTTCTTAACACCTCTCTGCACCTCTAGGAATGTAGGCGTAAACCAATATAATACTCGTGAGCATCTACCACGTTCCGATTCACAAAGGGAGTGACAGATTCTAGCTGCACCAGCGCCACAAGCAGAACAAGAGGATGATCAGACGAACAACGACGGAGCACATGTTCTGGAGAGGGGGTCTGCAAGCATCCCCACAACCAGAACCCCGGAAACATCCATAGGTGAGTGGAAAATACGTTAGTCGTAAAACAACAAACTGAAAGAAAATCAGCTAATCCTCAAGTCACGACGCCGTCTATCAAGTCCGATTGTGTAGAAACAGATTTTCTCTTCGGACTTAACTGTGCGCATTCAGTCCGAATCGATCATCCACGCGACGAGGATGAGGAGAATGGCTTTGTGACCGCTACCAAGGAGCCGACTCTTGCCGTTGAAATTTTGATGGACAGTGACTTCCTCGAGATCCACGAGGATGGTGATATTGGCACTGTGGTGTCGGTAGATAAGGGGAAAGGCGTCGATCCACGAGAGTATAGTGGTGCTCTATACGACACAAACTCGATGATTGTTCCAGCGGGCACCAATTCCACTGGAGGGTCGGACCCCATCGAGCTCGTTGGTGTTCCTCGAGACAAAGGAAAGAATGTCGACCCAGAGGTAGGAGGAAATGGAATGGCGAAGTACGAGCCAGGTTCAAGTCGGATCGATTTCCATGATCTCGGAGTAATGTCTCTTCAGCAACAAGGTATTCCCCTTGAGTCCTTCGGACCAACAAAATCGACAGATCCCAATGCTGGACTTCCTTACGATCCTACCCTCCCCCGGCTTTCATGGCACCCAAAAATATCGCCGTATCGTTTCATGGTTTTGTCGATTCCGTTTGCCGTTGGCACAGTCAAAGCTGCATTAAGCCTGAAGGGAAGCGTCACAACTCCCATTACCCTCGAATGGATATCTGGCGTTGTGATCTATCTTGTGTGAGTCGTGTTCAATAACCAAAAGGCTCAACACTAATTCTTATGTAGTTTTTTCTTTCTTGAATCGTACGAGACACGCAGAGACACGCCTAAATACCTTTCATGGCTGTTCAAACCGGATTGTGTCGATCTTGTGTGGTATTTGGCGGCGAAGTTGTCTATCCAGCACCCTGAATATTTGTCAAATGAATGCGAGGACCTCGAGTTTGACCCGGGGGCCTTCATCACCTTGTACCGCATCCTTGTCTCAGCTGCGGTAGTATTCCTGGGATCCATCAAGACTACTTTCGCATACTCGAGTTTTTTCACTGATGCTATTTGGGTGGAATGGCTTTTCGCGGGTATCGCCTCATCATTGTGCGTTAATTTCAACCTTGCTGAAGTGAACCAAATGCTGAATTATGAAAATCCGCCATTAGTCTCTACTTCACTGGTCTATATGAAAACAACTCGGTAGGGCTATGGTCCTCATTTTTTCGGGAAGATTGTTCCCACCACCTCTTCTTCAAGTTCGGCTGGGGTACGTTTTAGTCACACCAGATTACTCTTCCTGGTATTCACTCTCATCCAGACCGTGTCCCTCCGATTCCAATCATCGTTTGTTTGGCCTTTTTCTTCGTTATTTACAGTGCCAAGGTACTTCCCAGTATAAAACAGATCTCCCCCAATTACTTTGAAGAATATACCAGAGACTTTCAGCTTCCCATGGGTCCAACTCTATCCCACAGTACCCTGGACGAGGTCCATCTGGTTGTCTTAATTTACATACCCTCCACCATCCTCTTCTTTTGTATGCTCAGTCTGTTAATATTCTGTCTACGGATTCCTATCCTCGCATCACCCTCCATGGTACCCTCTGTCATTCAATACTATACTGGCAGATTCGTCGGGGTTGTTGAGAGACGTGCGTCATTATGCCCTTTACCTTTCTCCATGGCAGTACTAATTTAAACCTCAAAGTCTCCCAAAGACGTCCTATAGACCGAATAATTTATCATTTCATCGCATTCGGACAGCTCCTTCTGTTCGTGGGTTGGAATGTTTGGATCATTTTCTTGGCTTGTTTTTTCGATTCAATCGCAAAAAAAGAAGGGCACGACATTGTCATCAAAATCTGGCTTTTCCCAACTTTGGTAATAGTATTGATATACGTTTGGATTAGTGCTGCTACTGGCGAACTTGGAGAGATCAGATGGTGGCCCTCAACAGATCGCCTGTCTCGTTCAATTCCTTCTTCAATTAGCAATGCAACCATGACAAAATGTAGGTGGACATTATTGTTTTATCGATCTTGAGCGCTCTGACGAGTGGCCCTCTAGTCGTCCAGCGACAAGTGAAAGCTCTTCATCGTCCGGGCTCCCCTGTCAGGCTAATTCCCTTTGCCATCCTGTTGGGCACCATATCCTTCGGGGGTCTCATCCCAGTTTTTTTATTCTCTATCGGTCTCGGAGGAGACCCAGTTGAAATAGCGGTATTTAACTTACTCGCTCTGCTCATTGCACTACCTCTATTCGTCCTTCCGATGAGCCTTATAGGATTGGTTGATTGGTTGTTATACTTGTGGAGAAACTCTCACAAATCGTGAAGATGAAAGCCAATTTTATGGGTTTTGGGAGCAACAATGGCGAAGATATCCTGCTATGGATGGGTTCGGTACTGCGGTGCATTCATATAGTGAAGCATCATATCATTAAAAACACACTTTATCAAATGTTCATATTAAAATTGTCAGGACTTGTGTAAGCCTGGTGAGGCTCACAACATAGATGATCTTCGGATCTTTCCATATTTGTTATGTCTTGTTATATTTTCATCTTATATTCCAGTAGTGTTGAT
>Ga0307517_10015123_pt1 | contig 10282 bp, 8 predicted proteins | sample 23_EM_MG_FD_194515 | JGI IMG/M metagenome (GOLD analysis project Ga0307517, IMG submission 194515) | Populus trichocarpa ectomycorrhiza microbial communities from riparian zone in the Pacific Northwest, United States - 23_EM | ecosystem: Host-associated > Plants > Roots > Unclassified | place...
TCACCACCACCCAAATTTTTTTTTTTTTTTTTTTTCCCCCCCCCCCCCCCCCCCCCCCCCCCCCGTTGCCGTAACCACCTAGCAGCATATGATACTCGCTGACACAGCTTCACCACACCAGAAAAGAACACGCCCAACCGAACCGAACCACCAGCACTACTTCCACCGGCAATGCTGCCACTAATTCCACCAGCACCACCGCCTGACCACCCTTGATCTCACCACCACAAACAGCAGAAGCTTAAAAAAGAAAAGATGGCACAAAAGCTGAAGCTTAAAGTGCTAACGCTTATAACAAAACTATCAGACAGAGACACGTACGCGATAGCGTCAAGAGAAATAGAAGGAATCGCTGAGTCCCTCGATAACACGACGCTCTCTACTTTCCTCTCATGCATTCTCTCCACCGACTCTACCGACAAGCCATTAGTACGCAAACACTGCCTTCACCTTCTCTCGACTCTCTCTCATCTCTATTCTAATTCTCTCTCCAGTTCTCTACCTAAAATCCTCTCTTACATTACTCGCCGTCTCCGGGACCCCGACTCCTCCATCACCCGCTCACAATGTTTGACAGCAATGACCTCTCTCGCTTCCAAAATCACCAAAGTGCCATTCTCTACTGCATTTTTGAAGCAGTTGAGTGAGTCGGTGTTCACGGAGCAGGAATTGAATGCGCAGATTGGATCCGCTTTGTGTCTGGCTGCGGCGATCGATGCGGCGCCGGATCCAGAACCGGGGAGGTTGGGAAAAGTGTTGCTGCCGAGATTGGAGAGGCTGGTGAAGAGCGAAGGGTATAAAGCGAAGTTTGCAGGATTGGTTGTTGTAGGGAGTGTGATTGGTGTTGGTGGAGTGAGAGGGACTGGAGGAGGAACTGGAGGTTTGGTTAAGTGTTTGGTTGGGTTTTTGAGTACTGAGGATTGGAATTCGAGGAAAGCTGCGGCCGAGGCGTTGAGGAAGTTGGCTGTTGTGGAGAGGGATGGTGTTGCTGAGTTCAAGAGTGAGTGCTTGAAAGTTTTCGAGAGTCGAAGATATGATAAGGTTTCTTTTTATTGGATTTTGTTTCTGATCTGACTGTGTTAGTGCAACTTTCCGTGCATGATTTTATTCTAATTTTTAAAAAATATCTAGGTGAAGGCTGCAAGGGAGGTGATGAATGAGACAATAGAGGCATGGAAACAGGTTCCGGATGTTTCAGAGGAGGAATCTCCGCCTCCTCGATCGCTGGCTTCTTCCAGAGGTAATAAGGAGTGATTATTTTCTTTTCTTTTTCAAGATTTGATCTTTTGTAGTTGTGGCCATTTTTTGGAGAATCTGTTATTTGTTTTGGTTTTGTTGATTAGTATATGGGACCATAAGAATGCATTTGAATTGGAAGTTTCTTTTGATTTCAAGCCACATCTTTAATTTCTGCTGATTAATTTGCTTATTTAGACTTGAATATTGGAATTTGCCCTGTTTTGGTCGTTTTGTGGTCTTTAGATTTATGGTTAAATGAATTTGAAAGTTTTAATCGTCTGCATGGCGTTATTTGGATCCTCGTGTTGCGAATTATGGGATTTTGTTCTTGTTTGTCTGTGTAACCCTTTTCTAAATTTGGTCTTTTATGATCACAGAAGATGCAAGTGACGGGCGCCACGGGTCTGGATCCAAAAAACTTCACCTTGCGGGTTCCGAAGCCCCACAAATGAGGAAAAAATCCATTTTGGATATCAAGAATACTCCACCTGACAGTTCATTAATAGTAACCACAGCTAGGAAGAGAGGTCCTTTAAAGAGCACTGACGAGAGAACTAATCCAGCAATGTTTGGGAAAGTGGACCAGAAGAAGATGGTGGACTGGAAAGTTGAAATTTCAGTTCCTAATAGCATTTCCTCAACTGCAGCTGGGGAAAATGATCTTAAGATGAAAAATGCTAAAGTTCCAGAAAAAAGGTTTGCAAAGCCAGAAACAAAACGATCCCTTTTTAGTAAGAACTCGGATGACAAGAAACTTAAATTTGGTGGTTTCAAGTCTGGGTCTCGTGTGGCTCCTTGTCATGAGGAGAGCCCTCATTCTACTGTTGTAGCTAGCAGTGGGACTGAAAATCACCATAGTAACCACAACGAGTGTGAGGATTTATCTTTGATTCGATACCAGCTTGTTCAGATTGAAAGACAGCAATCTAGCCTGCTAGATCTTCTGCAGGTTGGTTTCACTGACTGGAAACTTGGGCTTCATCTTAGAATAACTTATTAGTACTTTGTTAGTGAAGGTCAACGTATCTAGATTTCTTATGATAAACTATTCATCTCATTGTTGAACATAATTGAAAACATTTTGTTAAACTTGCTGATTCAAGCCCTGGTGTATTTTAATTATGGTTTTGGCTCATGCTTTCTTCCATCCATTTTCTTATCACATACAGAGTTTTATTGGGAGCTCGCAAAATGGGATGCATTCCCTTGAGACACGTGTGCGTGGCCTAGAGTTGGCGCTGGATGAGATATCATATGATTTGGCTGTATCTAGTGGAAGGATGACCAACACAGATTCCAACAGAACCACATGTTGTTTACTACCTGGTGCAGACTTCTTGAGCTCCAAGTTTTGGAAGAAAACAGAAGGCCGGTATTCAAACTCAAGGATTTATTCATCCAGGGGTACTCCATTATCAGCTGTTGTGCGCCATAGAGCTGATAGGAATGGCCATTCTGAAACAATCAATTTGGGGAACCAAAGGTTACGGCTTCAGGGTGGTGGTGGCTTGATTGTGAATCCCCTGGCAGAGATTCATGGTGGCTCACGGGTGAACTCAGAGGTGACACAACAATAGCCAAGGATCAGCAGGTATTTCATATCGAACCGCTATTTAAGCTGTTCTACTATCCACCTTTCTTCTTTTGATTTGTTTAGACTTGTAACTTGCACGTCTTGGTGTGAATAGGCATTTGACAGAACCTAGATTCCTCCCTTCCCCTTCCTCTACATACACTTCTGTGGAAATGCCTGCCTGATGTGCAGTCAGTTGGGCATTTGTTAATGAACAGTCTAATTCAAAAAAATACAAAAACCAGAATCAGCTTATCAAATTCCATGCACCACAAATCTTGGACTAAAAATTAGTTAACTTTTGGGTTCATGGAAACAATATCTCTTTGTTTTTGTTTTCTTGTATTTTTTAAGGTTGGAGTGCTGTGAAAACTTGGGTCATATGGACCTTCATGTTCCATTAATTACTCAAGGATCTATTTATGAATATTTCCTCTTGAAGCTTCCACCTAGAGAATAAAAATGTTTCTACTAATAGTTTTTTATGCTTTCTTGCCGGATCAAACTAGTATTAGTGTCCCCCCACTCCCTAAGAGGTCTCTGAGTTCGAACCTCTCCTTTGTAACAAAAAAAAAAAAAACCTTGTGAAATTTAAGGATGCTTTTCCACGATCTCTGCTTAATAGGTTATGGTAAGTCTGCAAGCTGTAAATTTGTGATTAACTTCCGTTGTGATCAATGAACTGATAATTTTTTTTGCAGATTTGTGGGTTCGCTGCATAACTGGGATGGTCCAATTTCTGTGGAATCTTCATTTTAGAAGAAACCAGTAAATGAAGAAGGGAAAGTTAAAGACTATCAGTTAGGAGTCCCAGTAAAGCAGCCAATTCTATCATAGCCTTTTGCAGTAAAAGGGTGAAAGAAGACAATTCATGCCATAATTCTTCATTTTTGTGTAACATTCTTTTTCTTCTGTTTCGAGCATTGCGAATGCCAACATAATGGTGAGATACAGAGAGAGACATTCTGAGGATTGGGTGAACAAGCCACCACCATACATCCCCAGCCTGGTATAGAGTTGTTGAATTTGTGTAGCGAGTACTCTTGTTTCCACAGGAATGTTTTCAATTTCTCTTCTTGTTTCCACAGGAATGTCAGCTTTAGAAATACTGAAAAAGACCAGGTATTGCCATATCCATCAGAGCTTTTGTCATTCTGGGCTTTATGTAGATTGCGTCATGATCAAATAGATGCTATGGACTGTAGCAGTTGGTTAATTGCAGAGTGTTGTAGAAGGACCATACTGCTCAAATTTAACGTTCTCTGGGGTAAATAGGTATTTACCTATACGCAGCCGCAGGCTGAATTGCAAAATCTTAGAGACATGTTTGTTTTTGTGTTTTAAAAGCATTTTAAAAAAAATTAAATTAAATTTTATTTGTTTTTTACTTTAAATTGATATTTTTTCGGTGTAAGGAATTACACAATCTTGAACCCACCATCTATTTTCAATGTCTTTTTTTATCTTGGTTTTTTTATTTTTAATTTCTCCCATAATTAATAAATAGAAAGCAATCGACTATCAATTCTGTAATTGAAGAACTTAATAGAGGAAAAAATAACTTCAGGGATCAAAATGAAAAAAAACTATCATTAAGAATCACAATGAATTCTGAGAGATGTACAATGCACATGTGTGAAGTATTTTCACCTTGTAACATAGTTTTCTTTATAATTATAATACTTGTTTTCACCTCACAACTTGGTCTTTATAATTATAACGCTCGTATCCAAGCAATTTACAAGAAGAACATATTGAAAAATCCACTTCATACAATACTTGATTTGATTTTTTATTATTATTATAGGCAAATTATCGGAAACTTAAAAGATTAATATATAAAAGACAAAAAAGAGTTTAATCGAAGAGAAATACAGGGACATCAAATAAATAGTCTATTAGCTTTCAAAACAAGAAATATATAAAAAAATGTCTTTTATCACATAGATTGAGGATTTAATACCTTTCCAGTATTACAAAAATAAAGGGCCTTGGGAAGGAAAGGCAAAGAAAGACAAGGTAGCAGCTTTCTTTCTCTAGCAGCTGCAGTGAAAAGAAGTCCAAGACTCCCAGAAGCATTATTTTCCCAAGATCACGCGTGTATTTGTCATGTTTGTTGCACAACAAATGAAAATTGGAGAATAATTAGCGGCCTGGAGTTCCAACTTGCCAGACTACTACGTAACATTGAAGTTACTATTAATGTTTACATAATAATTTTTCACCCACACCCTTCCTCATAAAGGATCCACCAACACTTGTTTTGAACTTTGAAGACAACAATTAAAATTGAGGTCATGCGGATTGCTCTCCGGCGTCTTGCTTGTCCATTTTCTGCAGAAAAATGACAAATCCAGTTAGAGATCAAGAATGAATTGAGATATCAAGACTTTAAAGCATGTTATTTTATAGCTCACATTAGGTCAAAAGGAAAGGGAAAGCAAAGCATAGCAACTTTAGCTAATTCAAATGAAATTGGTGAATTGTGAAACCTGGTGCAAAGAGAACAACAAAACAAGACAATTATTTATCTGCAATAAATAAAACATTCTGACCACCGGATGAATTTGTAAAGCTTAACCATAAAAACCTCCAGTGACGACCATAAAGAAAATATCAGGGAACATAATTCCTGAAGCCATGAACAGCACTATCCATCATGGTAGTGAATAGACCCCAGCAAATATTCATGAACTCAGATGGCATAACATTCCACACTTTATGAGGGACATAAAATGTACACAGAAAGGAATTATAAGATGCACAGCAGTAGAATATATATATATATAAAGAAAGAAAAATGATCAAGGCCCAGACCAATAATCAGCAAGCAAGAATGTAACAACAGACTAATCATGGATCTAGTGAACAATTATGCAATCATGTACAGCAAAGTAAGCATTCTAATTCCATAGGAAGCAATGGCATACAAAATGCTTCGGACATTGCAGTTCCTCCTATTCTTATTCACTTCGTAAAAATCAAAATACCAGAAGGTTGAGAGACAAGTAGGGTGTAAATTGTGTCCCATGATAAAATAATAGATCGACAACCTAATTAAAACATAAACGTGATCATAAAGCAAATGGTATTTATATCACTTCAACAGAACTCCCGAAGTCCACTACTTGAATTACATGCTTTCAACTGCTCTTGCATGCATCAATTTAAGGAATTTCACTTGTCCTATAAGTTACACGGCGAAGGGGTTACGATCTTTTAGACATGTCAGGATGCATCTCAAATGACATTTCTAATTTAACCCGAAATATGGAATCTGAATAGAGTCAACTCAAAAATACAATCTTTCCAGATACTCTTTCATACTTGCATTAAGCTAAAATTTTCAGAATACTGCCTTAATGATATACACAGCTTGGTGTGCAAATTCTATTGACCAGTTAGATGGTTATTGATTAATATTTTTGGCGTATAAAATGAAAAGTTATCTAATTATGGATCTAGTGAACAATTATGCAATCATGTACAGTAAAGTAAGCATTCTAATTCCATAGGAAGCAATGGCATACAAAATGCTTCGGACATTGCAGTTCCTCCTATTCTTATTCACTTCGTAAAAATCAAAATACCAGAAGGTTGAGAGACAAGTAGGGTGTAAATTGTGTCCCATGATAAAATATTATATCAACAACCTAATTAAAACATAAACGTGATCATAAAGCAAATGGTATTTATACCACTTCAACAGAACTCCCGGATTACATGCTTTCAACTGCTCTTGCATGCATCAATTTAAGGAATTTCACTTGTTCCTATAAGTTACATGGTGAAGAGGTTACGATCTTTTAGACATATGTCAGGATGCATCTCAAATGACACTTCTAATTTAACCCAAAATATGGAATCTGAATAGAATCAACTCAAAAATCCTACGGTGTCGGTATGATGACATCCAGATACTCTTTCATACTTGCATTAAGCTAAAACTTTCAGAATACTGCCTTTATGATATACATAGCTTAGCGTGCAAATTCTATTGACCTGTTAGATGGTTATTGATTACTATTTTTGGCGTATAAAATGAAAAGTTATCTATTGTTCACTTTGAAGAAGAAAATTCAGAAACTTAATCTGAGGCAAAAACAAAACAAAACCTGCAAATGGGTATCTCTAACCACCAAGAAAATCTAAATGCTAGTTAAAAACCGAAATTAGAAAAATAAACTAAGAGGGTGTCTCAATCACATTAGTGTCCGGAAACGAACCCAATAATAGCAATGATTTCTATGTACTATCAGAAAAGCACGGTAACAGTCAATTGCAAACGTAGCTAAACAAACAGTACGAGCACGACCCAGATGTAATATTTGGCTCAAAAACTTACTAGAATATATGGATCTCTTATGGGAATGAATGAATGGAAAGTTGTTAAAATCATTGAAGAGTTAGTTACCGATTGAGCGTTGTGCCAAGAAAGGCCCCTGTAGACGTTGACAGAGAAAGTGGCGGCGAGGTAAATGGTGGTCACCCCCAGGCCTGCCGTGAATGCCTTAAATGTCCAATCCCCTGCTTTGCTTGCTATTCCCATCCTCTCCCTCTCTCCCTCTCTCTCTCCTTTTTTTCTTATTTATTTATTTTGATTGCTAAGCTCGAGCTCTGTTTAAGATACAACAGAAAACAAAAACCCCTTCTTCTTTTCTTTTTTTTTCTTAGATAATCGATGGGAATTGGGATGTAGCCCTAATTGTATCTTATGAGTAAACTACGTTTTTTCTATCTTTCACACTTCTACCACTATTGCTTGAGATTTTTAATTTTACCCCAATAAGTTTCAATTTTACATTTTTTCTCTTAACAAGAAACCTTCTTCTTCTTCTTTTTTGTCTCACATTTTTACATTATTCTTTCTTGTCATTTTTCTAAATTAAAAAAAAATACAATTAAAGATATGAAAAGAATTCAATTCAAGATCTAGACTAACTATAGAATGATTATAGTCAATACTAGATTGGTGGCCCGTGTTGCACCACGAGTCGGTTCAAATTTTTTTAAAAATTAATAAAAATACTTAAATGATGATAAAGTCAATTTAGGTCAACTTGATCAACATGTAACCTAGGATATGAGATCATATAACACTGTAAAAAAAATTAAAAAAAATCACAAAGCTCAAGGTTCAATAATCAAATATCAAATAATGAAAGTAAAAAATGAGTCAATACGTGTTAATTTGATTAACTCGCACCCGGGATCACCTTGTATAGAGAAAAGTGAAAAAATTCACAAAGATAATTTAATGCCAATTGATAAAATTGAAAAAAAAATTAAACAAATTCAGTCAACCCCGGTTAACTCGACTAACCCATGACTCGAGATATGAAATATGGATAACCCTGTAAAAAAAAAAAAAACAGAACAAATCATGAAATTTAAGGCCCAATAACTCAATGTTGAATGATGAAAATAAAAAAAATCAATTTTTAAAAAGGACTTAAAAAATACCAAACTTAATCTGGGATCTTCAAAACTAAGGGATTGAGTCATGAGATCGAGATTACCCCATAGAAAGCAAACATAATAAAATAATGAAGCACAATCCCCAATCATAAAAAATCAAAAATCAAAACAATGAGGACTAAATATTGTAAAAAAATAATTGAAAGAAAATAATTAGGGATCAAATATGAAGAAAAGGATAAAAAATGTGGACCAAAATAGAAAACAAAATAAAATGTTGAAGGAAAAAATTGAAAAAAATAATCAAGCAAAGGATTATAAATAGCAATCAAAACAATAAGGATCAAATTGGATAAAATAAATAAATAAAATAAAATATTGAGGGATGAAATTGAAAAAAAATAAAAAAACATTAAAATAAAAAAAATAGAAATAAAAAGAATAAGGATCAAATTTAACGTAAATACAAATTGGATGATACAATTGAATTTTTAAAAGCTCAGCGCAAATACCAAGGCCCAAAAAGAAAGAAAAGAGGGAGAGAGAATTTTTTATTATCCTCAAGCCGCTGTGAATATGACGACATGTGTCATCCCATTAGCTTCACCGCCATAGTATGCATTGGACGACACTGCGGTCGACAATACTTGGTCATCAAAAGGCTCCCCAAGCGCCTTCAGAATGGTGTGGGAGACGATCACGCACTAACACATGCTACACACACGTCAACCTTTTTGTTTTATTGTTTTATTAATAATTTAAGTTATTAAACAACTCATAAAAACATTTCAATATTACAAAAAAAAAAACCATATTGCAAAGAAAAAAACACCCTCTCAAGCCAGTCTTAGATTTTTTTTATTCTAAGGTTAAATTTGTCATTTCACTGTACAAAAATATAGAAAAGACTAAAATACCCCTATTTTCAAGGTCAAAGTTTTTGAACACTTAAAGGTATTGGTGTTATTTTACTGTGCAAATAAAATAGAAAAGACAAAAAAGCCCCTACACAAAAGGCCAAAAGTTTTTGCTTGTAAGGGCAACAATGTAATTTTACTGTGAAAAAAAAAAACTAACTAAATTTTCCCCAATTAAGTTACAAATTACCTTTGGATCCCTTAGAAAAGGTGATTTTACCCTTATAAGCTAGACAATTGTTTTGCGTACAAAAGGGTAAAACAGTCACCTCATTGTGGTAATCCAAAGCGAATCACCTTCTACCACAATATATCATTGATTTGTTTTTTTATAAGTGGAATGTATTTGAGATTGAAAGGATAACATTATACAAGTTGTGAATTAAAGTATTGATAAATCTATAAGGATAACAAAAATGATGATGTTTTTAAGATTTTAAATTATTAGCTATTTGACTTACTCTCTGTCGCATGCCAAATGTTTTTTTCTTCAACAAAGAAATTGTATATGTAAGCTTTTTCGACGTGTTTTTGTACATAAAATTTTTTTAAGTGTAAATCAAAAGGCTCATACATATATGTAATCAAATAAATCATGAACTATGTGTTAATAAACAGAAAAAAAAAACATTAACGATACCTAAAATTAAAATTAAAATAATCAAGAGACAGACATAGATCATGCTATTTAATCTTACAAGATGAGATATTCTCCCGGTTGTGTTTAATGAGTTTGTTTATTAAAATTATTTTTTTATTCAATTAAATGATAATAAAAATAAACACACACATTAAATTGAGTGAAAAAAATAAAAGAAAAATCCACAATATTTCACGCAACAAAATGAAAGAATTCCATTTTTGAAAATAAATAAATAAAATAAAAACCGGGTTAGATCCAACTAACAAAATCCGCTCCATTTTCTTCTCTGTTAATGCTAGTAAGTTCCATTCTCAAGCTCTCACTCTCCACAGTCCACACCATCCTTTTCCTTTCTCTTCTCTGCTCTTTTTTTTTTTTTTTTTTTCTAACCATGCGTGCACGTTTTCTCGACGTCCCAACAAAGCTCATCCTATCCAAATTACCAAATCCAAACACACCTTCTCTTTCCCAAACTTTCCTTTCCACCGCCGA
>Ga0307517_10015124_pt1 | contig 10281 bp, 3 predicted proteins | sample 23_EM_MG_FD_194515 | JGI IMG/M metagenome (GOLD analysis project Ga0307517, IMG submission 194515) | Populus trichocarpa ectomycorrhiza microbial communities from riparian zone in the Pacific Northwest, United States - 23_EM | ecosystem: Host-associated > Plants > Roots > Unclassified | place...
TCTGGAGTTAGGGATTTTAGGCGGCAAGAAACGTGTTGTTTCGTGTTTGTCAAGGCAAACGAAAGTTAATTTTTGGAGGAGCGTTGAGAGTCGATTTCTCCATTTTAGGACCAGATTCCCGAGATAAAAATTTGGCTCGTAACAAAAGGACGGGCAATGCTAACATATTAGCACCACATAAAAGAATAAAAAAAGATTTATCAAACGAGGCTATTTAGGGGGGGAAAAGTGGTTTTTTGAAATGCTTTAACTTCAATCCTTGCAATTGTAGGTTTATATAAAATAACCCAGCAACTTTGACATGTGAGAGTTATTCTGATAGAATATTATTAACTTGGTATGTGCGAAAAAAATTCAAAGAAAAAAAAAAGAAATATACTAGGTTAACTTCGGTCAACCCACTAAACTCACATCATAGATTATGGACTCAAATGAGTTGAATTATTTTTTTTATTATTATAAGATAAAAAATAAGAAAATAAATTTACAATCAATCAATTATTAAAGGATAAAAATCCAATATTAAATGATGAAATTAAAAATAAAAAGATAAAAAAACCAAATGGTAAAAAAAAAAAACCCAAAGGACCAATAAAAAAGAGAGCCCGTAAATGTGGCCCTGAGTAGCCCAGCTTGGTTGGTCCTTTTGAAAAAAAGCTTGTTCGTATGGCCAGAGGCAAGCCCATACGCATATGGTAGTAGTATTTTTTTTCTTTGTTATAAGGTAGACAACATGTCATTCGTCTTTTTTTAAAAAAAGTAGACATGTCGCATGTTGTAATAGATGATGTGTCATCCACTGGGTTACAATCTAGATTTTAGCCACTACTGTGGTGCCAAGAAAAACACAATAAGAGGTTTTTTTTTGTTGAAAATCATATTTTTAATTTATTTTCGTCTAAAAACACCTTCACATTACCATAAACACCTTTCTAAATAACCTAATAACCGCCAAATATCTCAAAATCACCAAAAAAATAAATAATTGAAAGGAAATTTTCTAAACCAAGCCTGATATTCTTTCTCATGGATATTTAAAAAAAACAACTACCATCATCAAACTTCTTTCATTGCATGAAACTTGTTAACAGCAGGAATGATAAGTTTCTTTGTCAAAAAATTATCTAACTGACAATTCACTTATTTCTCACTTTTCAATTGTTTTATCTTTTTTTTTCAGAATTAAATACTGAAAAATAAATAAAATAAATTTTTTGAATAAAATAAATTATTATGAATTTGATGTGAGACATGTGATGTCTTCGAGTTTTAGTTTCCTGTTCTTAATTTTTTAATTTTTATATTCTCATGATAATTTGGAACCTCATATCATAAAAAGGTTAAATTAAAAGGGGAAAAAGTGAAACCCGCTCATATCATTATTTTTTATATAAACAGTGAAACTAACACACGTGATTTAATTGTTTTTTTAATTAATTGTTAATGTTAAAATAACGAAATAAAGGCATAATGTAAGGTGTTAATTTTATGGTTTAAGTCAAAATTACCAGTAAATTGAATAGTGATGATAATACAATCTTTGTTGTTTCCGTTGACCTTTTGTTTTCAGCAGGGGAAGGGAAGGGTAGGGTTTTTTGGGGTTATGGTGGCCGCTAATGGGTTGTTGGTATGGTTGTGGATTTTCAACACACCTGACCCGTGGTGATTCTTAGAGGACACATTTGTCATTTTCTTAACACCAAACACAATATCTGTAAATTTCATCTTCATCATCATCATCTCTCCAGCAAGCGCTTCCACACCAAACACCTTCTCCCTTTCTCTATCTCTATCACTTGCATAGACAAACCCTATCCCCATCAATGGCGGCTTCTTTTACAACTCTGGTACTCCCTTTTTTCCTTTTCATTTTCTCACTGATCAAACACACCCCTACTTTACTGTTCTTCTTTTTAACTAATCCAACATGAACTTTGTGTTTTATTCTTTGCAGCCAAATGTGGGCTCACTATTCAGCCCCATAAATACCATGTCGCGGGTAAAATCAGGAAGCTCCACCGCGTGTAATGCAGTCAAGTTTCCCAGCAGAAATTTGTTGCCGTCTAATGTTTCCTCGTCTTCATCGAGCTTGTTCTTCTCGGGTTCGCTTCGTTTTGCTTCTCTTACAACCTCGTCTCCGAAGAAATCCCGTGTTCTAAGCTCCGTTCGAGCTAGTGCAGAGGTAAGGGGTTTTGCAGGGTTTTTCTTTTCTATTTTTTTTCCGGTTGTTCTATGTATCTAGTTTATTATGTAGATTTTATCGGTTCAATCGATTGAGGGTATTGTTTGCTTGAGACCTGGATACTGTATTCCTTTTAGATTTTAGTGAACTGTTGTGTTTTTTTTTAACTTTCTTGAATTCTGTCGATTATATGCAGCTTTTTGTAAAGTTTAAGAAACCAATTTGGGATCAGAAAATTTGAAATGCTTATTAGAGTTTGTTTTGTGATGGTTTTGATGTGGAATTAGTTTTGTGGATGAATGAAGTTTGAATTGTATGTGGTTTTTTTATATCGGTGTCTTGATTTTCTTTTTTGTTTCCTTTTGTTTGTTAAAATTTTCAGGTTGCGGAGTTGCAGTCAAAGGTGACCAACAAAGTGTATTTTGATATAGGGATTGGGAATCCAGTAGGGAAGCTTGTTGGGAGAATTGTCATTGGGTTATTTGGTGATGATGTGCCACAAACAGCAGAGAACTTCCGTGCATTATGTACAGGTTGTGTCATTTGAACTTCGGATCTATACTATCCATTAGCTCGTTTCTTTCCTTAACATCAACGCTTTGAATCTTTTATAATTTGTTTTCAATTATGTATTTTGATTAGGAGAGAAGGGCTTTGGTTTCAAAAATTCTGCTTTCCACCGTGTCATCAAAGATTTCATGATTCAAGGAGGGGACTTTGACAAAGGAAATGTGAGTGCCCTCTTGCAATATATTGTCTTGTTAGTTAGCAAGTTTTGAATCCCTGTTTCATAAGTATACGTACCACTAAAGATATCAATTAATTTGCAGTGCTAGTGGCCTTTTGTCATTGTTAAAGGAACTCTTCGCCTCCCTTTATTGTCTCACTAGAAATTGTAATATTTGCTTAAAATCTGATAAAAGAGCAAGAATTTCAGTTGCATGCTATGGGAACTTGAATATCTCGTATCCACCTTAATTTTCTTACCTCCTAAACAATTTCACCTTTCAAGTTCCTATTGAACAATGTGGTGTTCTTTATTCTAAGAAATATTTTACTATTTATGAAATAAGAGATCACTTTGAAGTTTTTCATCACTTGGTCTGATATATCAGAGCTGCACCAGTATTTAAATGCATTTCAGAAACACAAGGTGCTTACTTGTCAAACTTATAATTTGTGAAATTTGATTCAATGAATAAGTTGGCCGTGCTGCAAATATATAGAGTTTATCACTATTCAAGTTGTGAACTTGTGATTGAGATGTGTGAGGGTGTTGACCTAATGCTTTAAATGGCCCATGTGTAAATATTTTCTTAAGTTGAACAAGGATATGTGCACTTTACAGATCAAGTTAAGGGTCAAATGAATGGGAATCTCTGCATTCTTGTGGGTTTAGTTAGAAAGTTTACATGATTTGTCCAGTTTGCTTGGCAACATTTATTTTGAAAAGGATATCTTAGTTGGGATGGGATCGCCATTTAAGTATAGGGTTAATGGATTTATTTTGAAAAAAGATCAGTTCAGTTTCTAAAACCCTTGAAATTTTCTTTTTATTTTGAAAAGGATACCCCGTGTTCAGTTTCTATGCTTTTGTTTCCCTTGTTTCTGTGAGTGTTTGTTAAGAAATGAAACATTGTCCATGATATTCTAAGCATTCAAAAGTGTTTTAAATTAGTAATTTATTCTAATTGTCAGTATTTGGAAATACTTGCAGGGCACTGGAGGTAAAAGCATATACGGCCGCACATTCAAAGATGAAAACTTCAAGTGTAAGTCGGTACTTCTCATGTAACTATTGCTCTAGGTTGGAACCCATGCTCAGTAAACTGTAAATCCCACCTAGGAAGTTTCTTTGGTTGAAGATAGATGATCCCTTCTCCATAACTCACTCTCATCCTGTCTTAAGTTTGAGCGGTCCCTAAACAGAAATTTTCTCATATTTTAATAATGAGTTTTTGCCAAGAACATCTCTTCATGGTTGGGAGTTTATTGAGTGATTGCTTCTTCCTGGATTCTGCCCAGTCATTATTTTTGCATTTCGGTGGTTGATGTGTATATTTATCTATATGTCTAATTATGAAATCTCAATCAAATGTTTTGCAGTGTCACATATTGGACCAGGAGTTCTTAGTATGGCAAATGCAGGGCCCAACACCAATGGAAGCCAATTTTTTATCTGCACTGTTAAGGTAAATAATTGTCTTTCCATTTAGAAACATGTTCCTCATGCATGTGCGTGGAGACATGCACATATGTGGGTGTACACACAAACACATCATATCCTATTGTAACAGTACCCGATAATTTTTATCATTAGTGTTTTTTTGAATATATATGGAGCAGGATCTCAAATAGAGAGATTAAAGAAGGAAAATGATTCCTATATCTACTATGAATTTCCCTGGGGGTTCTCTCTTTGTGAAGTCACGAACTTGAAATATGGTTAACATAATAAATTGCATGGTTACTTGATTTGAGGTATAATGGGGAAGAGATCAAGGGAACTAGGAAAATAGGTCATTGTTTCTGAAGCCAACTCTAACACTCAGATTTTGGAAGGTACAAAAATTTAGTTGTAGTTAAATGGGGCTTAATTTTGTACCTCCCAAGAGGGGCGAAGGAATGGAATAAAATGTTCAGCTGGTTATTTTCTGGGCTATCCCCTTCTTCTGGAAACTATGCAGGTGATTTTGCCTGTCGGACTGTTTTCTGCATGTGATGAGGCCATTGCAAAGAAGGCAAAATTGCTATGTATTGAAAACCACTGCATGTTGATCATGCCTGTGTGTAGATAGTATGTGTAGGTGCTTGAAAATTGGAATCCACTCTAACAATCCAAATCCATTTGGTACTCTTTTTGTTTGTGGTAACTGATATGGTCTATATCAACTAAGTTTTACCAATGAAGTTCCATTCTCTTACAGTAGGCTACTTTCATTTTTCTGTCGGCTTAGCACCTATTTCTTATAGCTGGCATGATTTTTAGTAGTCACTAATGGAGACAGGTTATTTTCTGCAAATGCTTCTTATGTGATCTGTTGATCAGTTCCTTCTAGTTCAGTGGTCAAATCTTTGCAGATTTACGTTACATTTATATTACTTGACACACTTTCGTTTTGTTTGTCTGTTCACGGGAAATGGAAGACTCCATGGCTAGATCAAAGGCATGTTGTGTTTGGGCAAGTTTTGGAAGGCATGGACATTGTTAAATTGATCGAGTCACAAGAGACAGACAGAGGAGACCGTCCCACAAAGAGAGTGGTGATCCTTGAAAGTGGCGAGCTTCCCATGACTGAGGCATGATCAATTCTATCCATCTATTCTATTCTCCTCAACATCGACCTGAGAGAAGTCTACCCCTCTTGAAGGGCTTTTGTCTAAATGAGTATGGATCAATCTCTGACAGTTTCTTTGCTCACTTGTATCCAGTAGAAAGCTTCAGCAAAAAGAGTTGTTTCTCGGATAGGAAAAATTTTATCGGGTGGTTGTTAAGGCATATATCATTTTCAACATTTGATCCAAACTTCCACAATGGACTTCATTGTTATTTTACTAATGATGGCAGGACGATGATTGTTCTTCATAGTGCTCTCAGTGATTCCAAGGGATCACAGGCGGCCTACTTCGACATTTACTTGCGACCCGGATCTGTAGTGGGTTTGCTTGATTAGGATGGACTTGAGCCCGAGTATGGCCTTAGGATACATAAGCTCCATGAGGCCACCAGAAAACCACTCAATGGGCCTTGGGATGATAGATTGATTCAGTTTATCTTAACACCCCCTACTTCTAAAATGTGAGAGACATTGGAAAAGGCCCACTAAATTGTACTGAACTTCACCCAGAAAACGTAGGTTATTATATAAAAATAAATGAAATTTCAGTATTCAATCACTGAAAACACAATTATTACGTATCATGATTCTCGTAGAATCTCCCAATGGCGTTAAAATCTCCCAGAAAACCTAGATTGAAATCAAGCATGATCCTAATTTACCAGTGTCCGTGCTCCTACCGAACAACAGGTAAGCCTGTTGTGTCTGATCCCGGTGATTACTCGGAGAGTTGTCATAATAGTAGCTTGATATACCTGTGGTTAAAATTCTAATATGGAGGTCGAGGAGAATCTGATCAACAGCCTGAACTTCCACGGTAATAAAAAGTATATAAAAGGTTCTGACAATCATGGCCTTATTTTTATCCTCCAATAGCTGTGGTTGTTTTCCGATGACCACCAATAAATGAAGCTATACAGCTCTTTTTACCATCAATTTAAAAAAGATTAAAAAAAAAAAAACAAATATCCCAATAGCCGAGCAATAGTTGGGAACTAGCTACCCGTACTTAAGTACTCACGGGTTGGATAAAAAAAATTCTCAGCATAAAAAATAAATATGATAACATTTCATACATGCTTTTCAATACAAAAAAATCTCAATATCAAATTTAAAAGTTATGCATAAATTTAATTAAATAAATCAATAATTATTTATGCAATAAAAAAAAATCAAGAAGCTTGATTCTTAATCAACTGAAGTTAACCGGTTAAACTCGTAATCCAAGTCATGAGAAACCCTAAAGGGCTATTTAAAAAAAATACATATTCTGATTGAAAATATATTTTTTAATGAAAAACATCATATAAGATTCTATTGAACTGAAACTATTAGTGAAATAACATTGTCTTATTGAAAAGGATATATATTAAAACTAATTCATATTTATTAAAAAATAAACATATTTGTTGAGAAAACCATAAAAGAGTTGTTCAAAAAAAATATGTGTATTTTGAATGAAAATGTACTTTCAAATTTATATAAAAATAATAATAATAAATGGGACTAATTTAAAAGAGCTGCAGCATTTTCAAATTTCAGGAACAGAGTGTTCATATTTTTAAAGAGTTTTTCCCACAGTTGGCCTGGTAGTTAATACTTAAATAAGTTACTTGAATCAATGTATGTTCTAAAGAGATATACAGCGATTTAAGGATGCTGGAGTGGGCTATAAAAAAAAAAAAGTGTATGTGGAATACGCATGAAGGCTGTAGAGTGCTAGCACTTGTATTTCACAGCCTTCTTCACATATAGTTCAAAGTTTATTTTGGTGCTGACAAGGTATTTGAGTGCTTCATTTGTTATAAGAATAGGCTCGGAGGCGTTTGAATACATTACAAAGAAGACTCGAGGATACAAGGTGCCTAGTTAAATTGATGTTTTTTTTAAAAAAAGTTTTTAATAGTTTTGATGGTGTCGGAGGACTAAATGATATGTGTGATAAAAATTAAACTTTTTAAATTTTATTATTGATCCATAAGTCTTTAATTTAATTTAATTTATTTTTATTTTAATATTCAGTATTATTAGACTTTTCTAGGTTTTTTCTATTTAAAAAAATAATTTTTCTATTCAATATTAATATTTCTTTTTTAGTTTTTCCATATAAATGATTGTAATAGTTTCTGGTACGTAGAGACATAAAAGAATAAAAATTGAATGCTTTGGATGTCTTCTTATAATTATAGTGTTCTTGGTTTCTGAGAATTTTGACTTATAGTACACTCAATTATCATTCGTTATCATTTGCGTCAACTGGTATCAAAACCCAAGGAATCCTAGTGGTTTTGGTTGGAGATTGTAGAGGTCGTGCATCGAGACTTCAAGATTCTTGGTAATTAGTTATTGTATGTTGTTGAACAACCATAACTAGAAGATGTTGCAGAAAATGATATATTTGTGTGAGAAGGGAAGAAGAGGTTCCCACCCAGATAAAAAAGAACATCCAGATACTAGTACGTTATTTTTATTAAAATCGATTATTGTTATTGAAAATTCTGATGATGAGACCTATAATAGAGTGGATAACTTTTTTATTTTTATTTTTCTATTCCATATTAATAGGGTTTTTTAGTTTAATTTTCTATAAAAATAGTTGTAATAATTTTTGACAAGTAAAGACTTTAATGAATAAAAAATGAATACATTGAATGTTTCTCCATAATTTGCTTTTCTAGTTTATAGCAAATTTTGTTATTCTTGGCTTTTGTATACTTTAATTTCGTTCAAGACTCAATCATGGACTATGATTTTTGCATGATTGGAATGCGACACATTTAAAGAGAGAATGATTTGATGCTACAAATCTCAAGATTAAGAGGAATCAAGATCAGATAAAGAGATCCAATGATTTATTTACAGTAATGAATTAAGTTTGGTCGAAGAGGATAATAAATTAAACCTGGTACTACATCTTTAGGTTTGCGATTGTTCAGGTTAAACGACATCGAAAGACGAATTTAGTTAGTGTGGGAACTAGTTAAATGCCATGTTGAACAAATGTTCTACACCCCTGAAACGAGAATAACGTGTTCAATGTTATGTTTATAGATCCAGCAACTATTCAAGTTACACAGCGGAACCACCACTCGACCTTATTCGTTATCTACAATTATGTTTTTGAAAATTAATGGAAACACAAGTCCGTATACCCTGGATTCTGTCATGTTTTAAACAACGAGAATAAAATGAATTTTATATATATATATATATATATATATATATAAAGTTTCGCGAGGATTCAGTCATGTTTACTTGGATAAATTGAACAATTAGTATGTAAAATAAAAATAAATGATGAAATAATACATGAGCAAAAATTTTTGGGGAAATAACACATTTTTGAATGTGACAGTTGGAAACCACGAAAAAATTTAATTGATATCACAGTTCTTGACCACAACATTTATTTAAATTCAGGACTAACTAGCCGACCGATTCATAAGAAAAATCATAAACCGCCAAAATCGAGCCCGGGTGTGATATTTTTGAAATCTAGAGATTTTGCAGTTTGCATAATAACTACTATAGTGAAAACAACCTATGAAGAATCCTGTAAAAATTTGACTGAGATTCAACGGTTGGATAAAAAATTATAATTCTTTTGAGCCATCATTTTGGTCTGGTACAATCAGATCTCCTCTTGGGTATAGACCTGTTTCATTGGTATATAAATACTTATGCTAGACCATCCACGCAATCTATCCAAGGTAAATTCTTATTTAGTTGTGGCAGACCCACACTTAACTACTAAAAATCACCCGTGAAAACTAATGCACGAGCAGTAACTTTTTAAGATTTCAATTAGAGTCAGTTTTTTAGTCTACAAGTTGGACAAAAATATATATTTTTACTTATAAAATATATCTGGATAAAAACAAATTATAAAATTATAATTTATGTGTGAAATGGTCAATCAATTATACAATTGTATTCAACCTGCTGATTAGTTGGCAGTGTCAAGCTTTAAATGATGTTATTATAAAGAATGACAAATATTTTATGATGTTTAGAAATTATAATATTTAATAAATTTCATGTTTTAAAAATATAACAAGATAAAAATATACTATTTTATTTTTCAAATGGTGTTATCCAAGACTTTTAATTAACTATTATAATTTTTTTAAAAAATATTTTGGCTACGTATCCATTTCCATACTGTGCAGAGTAGGCAAGCAACATTCGTCTTTGACCTTATAAGCGTAATAAATTAATAATGTTATGACATGACATCATATGGCATTGTATAATGATTTTGTCTGGAAAAAGTTTACACGTGCTTCGAAGAAGATCTTAGAGAATCTCAACCACGTGACCAATGTGCTGGACCACACTGCATGTTACACTGTTCATGCTAATTAATTAGCATGAACAGTGTAACATGCATACATTAATTAGCATAAACAGTGTAACATGCATACAGTTCTGGTTGGATCAGTTCCGGCCAAACTGGTTTTGGTTCAAAACTTAAAATGCATTGAACCAGGTCCAACCCAGTAAAATAAAAATTATTTTTAATTTTTTAATTTTTTTTATTCGAAAAACTAGTGTTTAATATTATTTAATGACAATACATAAATTAGACAGAGATCGCTTGATAAAGTAGCATTTGCAGAATTTGATTGCAATCTCAATTTCGTTCTTGATTATATTTTACCTGATGTTATTGCGCGCTTAAAAAACCAAAAAAACTGTAGTCCTTGTCGGATGTATTTCATACGTGATGGAATTGTAGATATTTTAATGGAACAATAAAAA
>Ga0307517_10015125_pt1 | contig 10279 bp, 8 predicted proteins | sample 23_EM_MG_FD_194515 | JGI IMG/M metagenome (GOLD analysis project Ga0307517, IMG submission 194515) | Populus trichocarpa ectomycorrhiza microbial communities from riparian zone in the Pacific Northwest, United States - 23_EM | ecosystem: Host-associated > Plants > Roots > Unclassified | place...
TGATGTTTTATAATAAAAAATTTATAATCCTAGAGCGCATCTCTTTTTAACTGCACATTCTCATCTACAATTACTTATTTCTATTAACAGAAAATCAATATTACTAATAGAAATATTTCATCTATATAATTTTTTTTCTCACAAAAAAAATATCATAATAATTTAAGAAATTATTGTACCCTAGCCACGTCTGCGAACATGTATGAGAACAAAATACGAAATTTCCTGGAAGGTGCAGTATATATGCATACAAAAGTAATCGTATTCCACCTCCTATTTATAACTGTATCTTTCAAACCCTTAGAACAAAGAGAAACAGAAGAGCACACGCCACTGTCTTGCTTTACCTTCTTACAATTTAGTGATATCGATCATTGGTTTTGTTGCAAGCCCAGCATGGCTTCATTGCAAGAACCATGGCTTTTGGAGAATGGCAACCTTAAGGGCTCAAGCAAGGAGATGAGACATGGAAGGACTGCACACAACATGTCATCCTCATCATTGCGCAAAAAATCAGACCTCACTCTTGTGTCAAAAGTTAAATGTGGAATGCTTAGACTCTTGTTAACTAATCTTCAAGAGGTCATTTTGGGGACAAAACTTTCAGTTCTTTTTCCTGCCATTCCACTGGCCATTGCTGCTCAATGCTATGGCTTTGGGAGAGTAAGTATCCATTTCCCTATATTTCAGTAGCTTTGAGGGTTTGCACAATAAAAGAGAGAGGTTTGGGCACCTTGGCGTGTGAGGCGATCATCCTGATAAGTCATTTTATGTGATCAAATCATCTTAATTACTTGTCTATGGTGATTGTCTCAAATGGTGATGAATGATGATAGACTAATTAGAATTGATCGACTGATCAGCACATTAATCCGATAACTAATTAAAGGAAAAATGAGCTGTTGCACTTGCACTTGAATGCACCGCACCACCCCTTCAAGAATCTGTTGAATTCTTTTCGTCAATCATATATATGACCGAGGGCTCTCGAAGCACCGAGTGAAAATGTTAAATTCCTATGATTAATTTATTTTGAGTATGTTGTAAGATTTTAATATCAAATACGTTTGCTAATATTGCCATTCATAAGAACTAAGAAGTAATTGAAAAGATTTAATTAGTTCTGTTTAGTTCTTTTCCTTTACTGGTTTCAATCTAACAGTGTTTTTGATTAATTTCACGTACCAGCCCTGGATTTTTGCTCTGAGCTTACTTGGACTGACCCCACTTGCCGAACGTATCAGCTTTATAACAGAGTAGGGGATTATTTATATCATATAATATTAATTGATTTTCAATCTTATAGCTGCACACAACCATGCTAAAAGTAGAACTGGGATTGATCGTTTTCAACTTTGTTTCCAAAAATTGCAGGCAAATTGCTTATTACACCGGCCCAACAGGTACGTACTGATCAACCCCACAGTTTTCTTACCCGTCTTCAATACATGTCTGATGATTTGCATTTTGGATAAAAACTGTGTGCATGGAAGCAAAATAATATATACTGTTCTAGTTATGTAAGAGGGGGCCAACATTTCAACATCAAATTATTTTAATTAGTCATTAAGAAATCAGCATAGATGGTACTTTTGTAAATCATTCAGAGTTCAGGAATCAAACTAAATTAATTTAAAAAATTATGGGATCCATTCGGTTCTAAGCCTTTCTCGTGACAGAAAAATACAAAAACTGATAGTTGTTTGGTGGGGATGTGATTCAGACTCCATGAGGAATTCAATCTACCATCAGAAGAGATTTTGTCACGTATCATCAAAAAGCTTGTTGCTATGTCATTTTCTTTCAGTCATCTGCCACTTCAACAGGATGAAGAATTCTTAACATTAGTATAATCCCTAATCTTTTTAGCCATGTACTTGTTAATTATTTCAAAGATCCTAGACAGAAAGAAGAAGACATGATTGGCATCGTTTATGGACTCACATACTTTGCACCAATAAAAAAGTCAATGTGCCCACACCCAGACTCACAGATAGTGAGCTTGCACCATGAAAATATTGGTTGATCAATGTCCTTGTTGATCCTAATTGGCTTTGTCAGCCTTGCAAATAAGAACCCTAAGCCAGTAAATATCCAGCCAGCACTGGTGCACTTGTATAAGGTTATATAATCCATGTACATGAAAAACCTTGCTGGAATTGGGCTTGTAATAATAATATCATACATACTTGTATGGAAATCTCAAAATTATTGAAGGAAACTTAAGTAACCATGAATTCAATTCCTTTTTATATATCTTTGTTTTTGCAGTGGGAGGGCTACTGAATGCAACATGCGGCAATGCTACAGAACTGATAATAGCAATTTTTGCACTGTGGCAACACAAAGTAGAAGTGGTGAAATATTCACTCTTGGGTTCCATACTATCAAACCTACTATTAGTTCTTGGCACCTCGCTCTTCTGTGGTGGCATTGCCAACCTTGGAAAGGAACAAAAATATGATAGGGTAAGCTAGCTGTTGTAATCTGAAAAGTTCATTAGTTCTGAATCCCTCTTCTTCTAATTATATGAAGGCCAAAGTTTGATCATAACATTGGCATGGTTATAAATAAATGAACAGAGACAAGCTGATGTGAACGCACTGCTTCTGCTTTTGGCATTGCTGTGCCATATGTTGCCACTTTTGTTTCGGATTTCTGGAGCCTCCGCTTCCCTCACTGCAGTCCCAACACTGCAGTTGTCGAGAGCAAGCAGCATTGTAATGCTGGTTGCATACATTACATACATCATTTTTCAGTTAGTGACACACCGACAATTATTTGAAGCACAAGAGGTGATTAATTGGTCTAATTATTCGTTTCCATCTGAATGGTGTGATCAAATTAAATCTTTGAAAAGACATAAAATTAAAATGTATTTGAAGTTTCTTCAAGATAGATTAGCTGAGATATTAATTACATGGCGCAACTCATCAGGATTCAGACGAAGATGATGGTGATGTGAATTCAGAAGAAACACCTGTGATAGGCTTCCGGAGTGGAATAGTTTGGCTGGTTGGAATGACTGCTGTCGTAGCCTTGTTGTCAGAATATGTTGTGGGGACAATCGAGGTAGTTACTAAACTAATAAGCATCTTGTAAAAGTAAGCTTCTTAGATACTTTTAATATTACTGTGGCATGAACTGAAAAATATACCTTTTGATTTCACAGGATGCTTCAGAATCTTGGGGCCTTTCTGTCAGCTTCATTAGCATTATCTTGCTGCCAATTGTTGGGAATGCGGCTGAACATGCTGGAGCAGTCATTTTTGCTTTTAAAAACAAGTTGGATATATCTTTGGGTGTTGCACTAGGTTCTGCTACTCAAATTTCTTTGTTTGTGGTAAGTTTCATAATAATTAAAACTCAAAGGGTATCGATCTTCCGACCTAACCTTTCTCCTTTTCTGAAAAAATGAATAGTCTGAATCAATTCATAACTAATATTTGCTATATGACTTTCAGGTTCCACTCTGTGTAGTTGTTTCTTGGATGTTGGGCATTAATATGGATCTTAATTTCAATCTCCTTGAGACTGGTGCTCTTGCTATATCAATAATCACCACAGCCTTCACCTTACAGGTAATATATACTACTAACCAATTTTTCATCAGTTAAGCTAATAACACCAAGATTACTTTTTAGAATACTGATTAATGGAATCTCCCTTTTCTATTTTTAAATCACTGAAACTTGATATAGCTCGTTTTATGCAGGTTAGCCCTTTGATTTTTAATGAAATTTAATTGCTTTATTTGTTACAGGATGGTACTTCTCATTACCTGAAAGGATTGACTCTATTGCTGTGCTACGTTGTTATTGGAGCATGCTTTTTCGTATCCAAAACACCACTGAGTAAGGCCTTGCAAAATCTGTCGAGGCTTAGTTAAGAATTTTAAATCTATCCCTTCCATCCATTGCAATTCCATTTCATAACCAGATTTTGTATTTTTATTCTTATTCAGACCACGGAAACGTCATCAACTTGGGTGTCAATTCCGAGGTCGGAGTCATCACAGCTTAACAGGTGGGTTCTGTTCGATTCATAATCAGTAAATGCCTTTATTATTTACATACAACATATTATTTCAAGTCAGTGCTTGATCGTGGGCATACTGTGCAATATGAAAGCAGGGCTTGGCCTTTTTAGGGTTGCTCTCTGAATGAAGATCACAGCATCAAAACATCACCAACAGATTGAATGAATTTGTTATTCTTTCATTTTGCTCCACCTGTCCTGGCCTGCATGCCTGCCTGAAAGCAAGCAATATTTTGCATTTTGCTTGTCCATGATGTACTTGTTATCCCTTCAAAGCTGAAATGCCAGGCACCATTGTGGCTTTAAGAATACAGGCCACAGCTTATGTAATGTATAGATTTCTGGGTGTTTTTGCAACCGAGTTTTTGTATCTTATGCCACTATATAGAAGGTGGCATATGGCACAAGGGTTATATATTCAGTACTCTTGTAGCAAAATAATTAGTCAATGAGAAGAGTTGTTTGTGTTTGCAGCTTGATTAATCTATATTGTTGATCATCTTTTTCAAGAACAGATGCTAGCAATGTAAGAAATGCCTGCCTGCCATGTAGAGATCCCAAGAACTTGTAGTACAAAAAAACACAAAATAAAAATAAAGTAAAAGGAGTATATAAACATTTTAAATGATCTGATAAACATACTGGGTTCTGCCTAAAATGAACGAATAGTTTAATTTGTTTTATTCTTTCATCCTTTAATTCTGCTCTCCCCTATTATGAAGTTGAATTTCAGAAACTTGTTGATGGAAAAACACAAAGAAATGCTAAATGAGTGGCTCAAGCCGTAAATTAATTAACCCTAATGTTCTTAGAAAAAAATAAAATAGTTTGGTGTGGTAAAATTCCAAACGATCTGCAGGGTTCAAGTTTTGGTAATAGCACGCTTTGATTTATGTATTTTGAGAGCATCTCTAATTGTAAAAGTTATTTGAAAGAGCAAACTATATTAATATATATTAATATGGTATATATTTTAGATAGTATAAATATAATTTATTTTTATTTTTGTATAAATGAACTTTATTTTTTAAATATTTATTTTCATTAATATTTATTTTTATCTTTTATTTAGTTTATAGAGCCTCTTTTAAATAACAGTTATTTTTTTATTATTTTATATGCATTTGATTTTTTTAAAAGGTTTTTATGATTCATCTATATTTTTTTTTATTTTTTGTATAGATGAATTTTATTTTTTAAATAAAAAATATTTATTTTCATATAATATATCTAACATGTGTAGCCTTACATATATAATTTTTTCTTTTATTTTATTCAATCAATTTAATATATGTGTCTATTTTTATTATCATTTGATTGAATAAAAAAATTATTTTAATAAACAAATTTAGCAAACACAACTGGATAAATATTTCATCTTGAGAAATTAAATACTTTAATCCAAATTTATCTCTTGATTTTTTCAATTTTATTTTTAGTTTTATTTATAACTTTTTTTCTTAATTATTATATGTATGTACAAACTTTTTTATTCTCGCTTAAATTGTTTTTACAAAAACATGTCGATATATATATATATATAAGTTTTGTTTTTGTTAAAAAAATATATTTAATCCAAAGCAAAGCGCTGTTCAAGTATATAATGTGCTGCAAAAAACAGGAAATGATATGTTAATTGACAAAAAAAATTTCTTATGGCTTTTGGGCTGGAGATGCCTTGAGTGACATATTTGTTGGAGTAGTTTTTAATGAATATAAAAAAGAAAAATTGTTGAAAAAAAAAAACATATCTTCCAAAGTACAAGGACTATCTTACAATAATATAATAATTTATAAATGAGTGGTGGATCATTTCTTATAATCTTCTAGATGCTTCTTATTTAATTAAAAAAAAAATGTTCTCCTAACAGTCATAGTCTATTATTACACAAAACATTAATTTTTTTTTTTCAATCGTGACAATGTAGTGTCATATTTGCTTTTCATTATTAGATCAAAAAATACGATTTAAGAAGGAGGAATGAAAATATAATTGTGGTTATTTTTTAAATTATTTTTTATTTTAAAATATATTAAAATAATATTTTTTTATTTTTTAAAAAAATATTTTTGAAATCAACAAATTAAAATGATATAAGAACATAAAAAAGTATTAATTAAAATAAAAAAAATTTAAATTTTTTAAAAATATTTTTAAAATATAAAAAAAAACTGATGTCAGCAAACAGCATGGAGTACGTCTCCACCATCTCGAAATTAAATGGAGCCGGCCTCTGTGGCCTTCGTTTTCAAAAATCATTTTTTTTTAATCAAATTATAAACAAATGAAGAACGAACGAATGATTTGTCATTGCAATTTGGTCGTGTCCAAAGGCTGAACAACCAGGAAGGCCCAAAGGCGCGCATAGAGTGGGCAAAATATTAATAGCATTTTTACTCCCCATGGTTTCTCAATATCTCATTTTTGCACCCAATACTTGCACATTTCCATTAACAAAAGCTAAGCCAAATGGCAAATACCTATTTCTTTATTTTATTTTTATTTTCACTTTTTTCCTCTTATGAATCGCCCCTAAGGTTTCATAAAATACACATGTTAATATTCATTACACTTTTATAAAAATAATACAAATAAATACAAAACATTAAAAAAAACCTATAGTTATTGCAGGATTTTATAAAATTCTGTAGAATATAGAATTGAATATTGAGAATGTTAAGATAATAGGATGAGAGTAATATTAAAAGCTTTTTAGAGGTTAAGGGAGCAAATTGAACAAAAAGGGTTAATATTGAAAATGTTTTTAAGTGATAGGATGAAATGAAGCATATAGAAACTTATAGGGGCTAAATAAAAACTAAAATGTAGTTTGCCTGTCTCTATCAATGAAGAAATATTTCTAATCAATCAGGCTGTGTGCTTCATCATCCCTAGATAGACCCGCACACACCAAATCTTTAATAAAACAAAAGCACTCACTCCACCTACTCTGCTTAAAAATCCCAAGAGATCCTTCTGTTTAAGTTTGCTCTTCTCCCTCTCTCTGCGTTCTGCTACTATCTTTCTACCTTATCCCTTCTCTGCCCCTAACAAACTCTCAAGTTTACCAATTCAAACCATGAGAGAAGAAGAGAGAGCCATTTTATCCTTCCAGACGTTACCAAACCTAAAAACCTCACACTCTTCACTCTCTGAAACCACGCACCACCGCGAACCTCTGTGGAGAAACGCGCAATTCAGTTGCAGAATCCGGAGTGGTGGCAATAATGGAAGTTTTGGCAATTTTGCTTCAGTTTCAATGGCGGAGATGAAGGAAGATGGAAGAAATGAGTTTGCACCGAGTTCGGCTCAGCTATTGAAGTATCCGTTAGCAATACTGGCTTATGTGCCAAGAGATGCTGCCATTTTTGCCGCTGGAGCTGTCGCTGGTGCCGCTGCGAAGACTGTCACGGCTCCGCTTGACCGTATAAAGCTACTCATGCAGGTGTTGTTTTTAAGTTTCTGTGCTTTCAATTTTTATCACGTGTTTTTCGAGGTCCCGAGTCGTTAATGCTGCTATCTGGTTACTGAGAAAATGGAGTTTGAGCAGTTAATGTAGAATTCTCTAAATTGTGGATTTTGTAGCTTCTATTTTGGTTACTGAGAAAAAAACTATATGGCATTATTATTATTATTATAATTCAAGCTAAACAGTAGAGGTTTCAATTATCGACAAGGTAATTGCTAATTAGTAACATTATCAATAACGCTGATAGTGCTAATTTGATGTGTTTATAGACTCATGGAGTGCGGGCCGGGCAAGAAAGTGCTAAGAAGGCAATTGGTTTCATTGAGGTATGTAGCAAATTTCAATGTCGGTTACTTGTTTATCTTAACGAAGTTGCATATTCGTCAATTAACTGCAGGCAATAGTGATGATAGGGAAAGAAGAAGGAGTTAAAGGGTACTGGAAAGGAAACCTTCCTCAGGTGCTTGGCAGATTTTTAACTTTCTTGAATAATTAGGATAAGGTTTTGTTTTCCAATTTGGGATTTATGGTGAATATTTCAGGTGATTCGGATCATACCTTATAGTGCTGTCCAGCTCTTGGCTTATGAAACTTACAAGGTAATACTAGTGAAAATGTGTTTAAGCAAGTTCTAGGAAAGTGTTATAAATAATTGAGTTGCTATTATTTGAGGCATTTGGTTGATTTATTTATTTATTTATTTTTGCATGTGAATTTGTAGAAATTGTTCAAGGGAAAGGATGGTGAGCTTTCAGTTATTGGCAGACTTGCTGCAGGTGCTTGTGCAGGCATGACATCTACTTTTGTGAGTAATTCATCAATGGAAATGGAAATGGAAATTCTCATTATATTGCTACCTGTTGGGATAGTGTTTGTGCTCAAAGAAGTACATGAATTTGTTTCTTAAAACATTTTACTGTGTGCGTAGACATCCAATTTTGTATTGCCCCATTTAAAAAAATGTAATATGTATCCAGTACTACATGCCTTTGAATCTTAAAATTATCTTACTGTGTATATTTTTTCAGGTAACATATCCTTTGGATGTCCTGAGATTACGCTTAGCGGTTGATCCAGGCTATCGCACTATGTCTGAGGTATTATATTGATTACTAGACTACGTTTAATGACAAGATAATCATTTATGAACAGAAGAGTATTGATGATGTCCAGATTGCATTGACAATGTTACGAGAGGAAGGAGTTGCGTCATTTTACTATGGTCTTGGGCCTTCTCTTCTTGGCATTGCTCCATATATTGCTGTCAACTTTTGCATTTTTGACTTGTGAGCACATTAATGCCTCGAGCTTCTTTTATTTATTTTTTATTTAGTTGTTTTTGGAAAAGAATGCAAACATAAAACGAGTGTTGGATGTTACTCCCTTTGGACAACAGGGTGAAGAAGTCACTGCCGGAGAAATATCAACAGAAGACTCAGTCATCTCTACTGACAGCAGTGGTGTCTGCAGCTGTTGCAACACTCACGTGTTATCCTTTGGATACAGTAAGAAGACAAATGCAAATGAAGGGTACCCCTTACAAATCAGTTTTGGATGCCTTTCCAGGTAAGGTGCACAAAAATGTAGAGAACAGACATGCATGGAGATGTTTATTGTCTCTGACATTACCATAAAAGGGTTCTAGTGGTAATGGACCAAGATACTTTGTGAGTGAGTAGACAATGGGACACTTAAGAGAGGCTTAGAGTGCAAGCAATGCTAATATCAGCAGAGCAAAAGGGCCATAAATCACATATTAGACTATCTTGCTTTTCTCATTTGTTAATGCTTATGTCTATTATTGATTATTGAGCCCATCATTCACTCCACAAAACTCCAATTTAGCCACTTGTCTCTTGAGCCGATGCCCAAGGGCATGTTAGTTCATGTTGAAAGAGCCTTAAATCTGTTTGTGTGCTCATGATATGCTATGGTCTTAACCCAATGCCAGGGTAATGTTAATTCAAGTTAAAAGAACTTTTAAATCTGTTTACAATACCTGTTGAGCTGCATTTCTTTCTCTTAAATACCGTGATTCTGAAAATTTTAAGGACATCTCTGGGACTGCTTCTATGCGTACCTGTCCAAATATTATTAAAAAGAAAACATGTTTCTAGTTTCTGACTGGATGAAGCTTCTCAAATTCTGTGCTGTTTCTTGAGGTTCTTAATGATGGAAGGCAGCTTATGCGTTTCTCATATATCAACTCAACATAGATTTCCTAGGTCTTATGAAATAATAGTGCCTCTTAATTTTTCATGTGGCTGTAGCCCTTGTTTGAGTGGTATCACTTAAATCCTAAGGGCTCTTGGGTAAAGGTTCAAGTCTTGATATAGGTCATATATCTTAAATCGAACCAAAATCTTATGCTATTAATTTCTTCTTGCAATTTATTTTGGTGACTGAGGGATCGAATCTAATTTGGTCTTACTGATGCAGGAATCGTGCAGCGTGATGGAGTTATAGGCTTGTATAGGGGTTTTTTGCCCAATGCATTGAAGAACCTTCCAAATAGCAGGTTCGCTTACATTCCTGTTTCATTATTTGATATATTTTCATGGAAACATCCTTCAATATGATGTCTTATTTTGTTTGGAAACCGATGAGCTTCTAGTTTTCTTTGATCCGGGAATACTAGATCATTTGATAGTTAGCTGATACTGTGTTAATCACATCTGGCATAGAAAATCTAAAATTATGGAACCCACATATAAGAATAACCGTGCCATATTTGGCTTCGCAACTCATCCATTGTGCTGTCTGTACCTGTA
>Ga0307517_10015127_pt1 | contig 10278 bp, 3 predicted proteins | sample 23_EM_MG_FD_194515 | JGI IMG/M metagenome (GOLD analysis project Ga0307517, IMG submission 194515) | Populus trichocarpa ectomycorrhiza microbial communities from riparian zone in the Pacific Northwest, United States - 23_EM | ecosystem: Host-associated > Plants > Roots > Unclassified | place...
TTATCTTAATGTGTTAATGCAAAAAATAAAAATAAATTTAAAAAAAATCATCTTAATGTATTTTAAAGTATTTTTAAGTAGCATGATGCACCACAATACTAGACATGATACACGAGGAAACACTAGTATAATTTTTCATAAACCCAATCCCTACACTAAGGGTGCGTTTGAGATTATAGTAACAGTGGTGGTTTAAAATGCTTTTTATTTAGAAATGTATCAAAATAAATTTTTTTTTTATTTTAAAAAAATTATTTTTGACGTTAACACATTAAAAAGATATGAAAACATTAAAAAAATAATTTTTTATAAAAAAAATTGAAATTTGAGGGAATGCGGTTTCAAGCGCGTTCCCAAACATGCTCTAAGAGTTCCATGACTACATCAACGCAGTTATTAGACCCACCCTAATATTTGACCTTATTTAGTGAGTGTTTGAAAGTATGGTAGCGGTTATTTTTTAAAGTGTTTTTTGTTTGGAAATACATTAAAATAATATTATTTTTATTTTTAAAAAATAATTTTTAACATTAGGACATCAAAGCGAAAACACAAAAATAATTTGAAGTAAAAAAAAATAATAAAAATTTATTTTTTTCAAAAACAATTTTAAAATACAAAAATAAACAATATCTATGAGTTATTGAATCAATTCGGATTAATTATTTTATTTAAAATAATATCATTTTAGTTTTTTCTAACCATAAGAGTTTTATTGAACTTGATAGGGTTTGATTTGGAATGAAATCATTTATAAATTAGATTTCGGTTGAACTAGTTACCGGAACGGCTGTATTTAATAATGGCTAAGACTATAATGGGTCCCATGACGGCAGCGATGAGTAATGTCTCATCGTCCTAACAATTAAAGATGGAATACAACGGATCTAAATTATGGAGGTGCAGAAGTATACGTCATCAATTTGCGTACGGCAAAAAGATGGAAGGCTGAGAATAGGTGCCACGTGTCGGTTTGAAGATTCTGGTTGAGGTGCGGAGTGTCAACTGTCAAGGGATGTGTACGCCGCTCCGCGTATAATCAAGACAAAAGGAGAGAACGAGTCGGAGGACAATCAAAGGGAGAAGATGTTTCACGTGAAATGTCCTAACTACCCATCCCCCCCCTCCCCTTCGAGTATATGATAATTACTGTTATGAATTACTATTTTGTTCACACGTCCCTGTATATATAAATTATGTCAGATCTTTTAAATTATATCTGATTGTATTTCTATTTTAAAAATGTTTAAAAAAAAAAATAAATTTTTTTATTTTAAATTAATATTTTTTTTATGTTTTTACATCATTTTAATACGCTGATATTAAAAATAATTTTTTTTTAATAAATTTCTTAATTAAAAGCACTTTAAAAATAACGACAACCACACTCCCAAACAGACAGGTTAGGATAGCTTAGCTGCCGTGGAACTCTTTCTGAATTCATTTTAAATTAGTAAAAATATATTATTTTTATATATTTTTAAATAAAAAATATTTTAAAAAATTATCATTATCGCTGTAATAAAAATCTTCTTAGCTGGGATTTATTAGTTAAAATTTGGGTTGACTAAAAATCTACAGGTCATCAAGCTTTCAGTTTAATTGATGTTGTGGTCTGTCATGAGAGTAAAACGGGTTTTTAATGATTGCTTGTTGTGATGTGATTACAAATATTCAAAGCAATTAATTAATTAATTAATTAGTGCATAGTTAAATTATAGGATGGTGTTAATCATTTATTTTTTTAATTATGAAAGATGGATTGGTAAGGAGACAATCAATACCCTTCTCGGAGCGGAGTTTTGCTCTTCAAGCAAGGAGGGTAAAATTTAATATTTAGATAGCATTTGGTATGATATAAAAAAAAAATATATGCCAATTATTATTGAAAGAGTAAATATTAGAGGTCTAAAGAAAAGGAAGACGTGATTTACTGTATTACTCTTTATATAATACTATTTATTAGAATAATATTTTTTTTCTTTTTAATTTTAATTTCATCATTAAAAATTAAATTTATTGAGAAACGCGAATTTAATGGGTTAATTAACTCTAGTTTTTTTTCTTCATTTTTTAATTGACTTTACCCCCTCAATTTTATTCTTTAATATTATATTGATTGAAAATTAAGTTTTGTGGTTTGTTTTGATATATTTTCTATGATGTTCTTCTCATGTCATGATTTGAGACATGAGTTTGATATATATTGACTTGAGGTTATCCCATCTTTAATTTCATCTTTCAACTAGTTGTTGTATTAATATTTATGAAAAAATCTCATTTTAAATATTTATCTTAAGTTAAATTATATTTTTATCAGTCATCCGGGTTATCTTTGCACTAATCAAGATGATCGAGATATATTAAATTAATTCTCATATAGTTTAACTTATTTTACCTAGGGAAAATATAAGCAACATTGAGATATATATCTGAATTTATTATTTATTAAAAATTAAAATAGAAATTAATGATCTTAATTTAGTCACGGTATTTTGCTTGAGTTTTCTTTTCTTAATGTACTTTGTTTCTAGAAATTTGAGAAAAAACGTGACGGTCACTATGGTTTTGTTTTGGTAGTGTGTCATTTCAATGGGGGGAGTAAATTTTACCTTCCCTTCACTATTAACTAGTGGTTGACGCAATCGCTTCTGGTTCTAGCTAGTTTTTTTTTTTAATATATTAAAATAATATTTTTTTAATTTTTTAAAAATTATTTTTGACATCAGCGCATCAAAATGATTAATTTAAAGCAAAACAAAAAATAAAAAAATTATTATTTTTTTAAAAACATTTTTAACACGCAAAAACAAACATGAATGTTAAAAAAAAAAACACAAAACCATTGCCAATTTTCACACGAAGCTTCGTCAAATAAAATAAAATAAAATGTGGAGCAAATCCTAATTGCTTCAACAAGTAGCCAAGATTATTTTACCTTAAATGATGGAGCTCTTCACCAAAAGATTACTCTAACTATGTATAAAAAATATTTTAAAAAGGATTTAAATGTTGTAATTTTATCTGTAGTTGCAGCCGCGGACAATTAGCGTGTGAAGGTGGTTAGCTAATTTGTTTTTGAAGATAAATATACTTTTGAAGAAATTATTTGTTTTGTTACAAGGAAATATTTTTTAAATTCTCACATTATTTCTTTAAAATAATTTTTTATATTTTTTTCTATAAAATATTTTACAGGAAACTAGTCAATAGATATTTTATAGTCAATCTTTAAATTTAATATATTTACTAAAAAATATTTTTAGTTTATGAAATTTTATAAAATATTATACGAATAATAATTCACTTACCATATCATCCAATTACTTCAATCATAATTACTATTATAAATTGCATATATAGCCATTGATAGAAGAGAATAGAAATTCATTACAAGTATTCTATTTAATTATTATTTTTCTCTCATTTTCTTTCCTTTCCTTTTCTTTTAAATTGCATATATAGCCATTAATTAATGTATATATAATTAATTACTTTTGAAATTTCATGATCAAATTTGTTTACTAAATTAACTTAAAAATACGAATACATCTTGAAGTAAATCTCTTTTGTGCATAATGGTAGGATTTATTACACGAAAAAGAATTTGGGTTTTCTATTTTAATTGTTTCTCATATTTTATTCTTTCTATATAAATTAAAAGAACATAATTGCGATTGAAAATTCACCATCCATTTCTCAATCATTTTATTTTTTTATGAATTTACTGAAAAAAATAAAATAAAAGGTCAATTTGGTAAACTACACATTCCATCCAATAAAATGAAAAAACCGATATATTTATAAGTCAATGAATCAGAGAAGACAGTGTGCGTGTCTGAGAGAGAGAGAGAGAGAGAGAGAGAGAGAGAGGAATAATATAAATCGAAAACCAAAAAACCAGAAAAACCATTACACACCTCTACTGTCCCTTACATTACGGCCTATCTCCCTTCCTCCCTCCCATCCCAGCCAGAAACCGCACGCGCACACGTCCAACACCACCAAAAACAACAACAACAAAACGCAAATCTCCGATCTCTCAAACATTTTGCCACTTATGACCACCCTGTCGTCCGGTGGTCCCACCGGTAACTCCGCCAATGCCAGCCCAAGGAACCACTCGGGTCCCACTACAACTAGACGACGCGTTGATGTCGCCCCCTCCGACAGGACCTCTAACTTCTCTGATTATAATCACGAGTTCTCTGACGAAGAAGACAATCTTAACGGCTCTTCCACTTCTGGGGGCCCCCACCTTTATTATCATTATCATAATCATAGCCACCACCACCCCGTTATAAAGTATCTTCTGCTTCGCAGGAAGTTGTTCTTTTTTGTGCCGGAGGCGTGTTTGCTTGGGGTGGAGGACTTGACGGCTACGATTTCACATAGTTTGAGATCCGGCAAGAACATGGGTCGTAAGATATTCGGTGTTTTATTGTTAATGGCGGTTTTGTCGGTTTTTCTGAAGGTTTTGTTTTGGAGTCGAATGGAGGAAAACAGTCATGAAAATAGTAATTTAGTTCTTTTCAGACATTTTAAGGATGACTGGGCGAGGGCTCAACGTTCCATCATCGACCACCACCCTTCCATTTCCACACCCCTTTTCGACAAGCTTCCTCCTGTAAGTCCTTTTTTTATCACTTCCCTTTTGTTTGGTTCCTGGAAAAAAAAAAAAAAAGGAAACTTTACAGCCTATACTTTTCGTGTTTTTCTTTTTATTTTTTATGGATGAAATTTGAATCAACGATTATTAATATAAATCTGAATGTATTTTATGAATCTTTAATTGTATTGTGCCAAGTTTTTTGTTTTTTTTGGAATATATTAATTCTTTAAATTTATATCTAACAATAAGAGTATGAATCTAGAAGTTCGTTGTGTATTTATTTATTTTTCTGTTAAGGGCTGAGTTGAAAATGGGAAAAAAGGGAATATGCGTTGGTGGTGAATTAGGAATGGTATGAACATCTTTTGGTATTCTTTTTGACTCACAAGAAAATGGATGGCAACCAGAGAAGCATTGAATTTTCCAGTAGAGAGGTGGCTTTGACCATTATACTGCGTGTAAATGGGCTGCTTTAATTGGTGTTTGAGATTGTTTTTTTTTTTTTAAGAGATTTATTAAAATAATATATTTTTTATATTAATATATAATTAAAAAAATTAATTTTAAAAAAATAAAAAAATTTCAATGACCGTTAGGGTTTTTTTTTTTGGTCTGACTTGGTCTTTCCATGGCCGTTGTATTCATGATCATGAATTTTTGTCTGTATGCATGAAGAAGCACTGTCTTTTCAATTATCTTGAATGTCTTTTGTTCTTGTTTGCAGCAGACTCCAAAAATTTGGATGAAACCCAATAGCGACAACTTTTACAAGTGTATAGCTCCGGCAAGAAGTCAAACAAGTATGTTCTTAGCTCCTGTATTAAAAACTTATTAGTTAGTACCTTGGCACTTGATGGATTCTTGACTGTTTTTTTTTTTTTTGAAAATTTCAAATTGATCTAGGACCCAGGAAAACAAATGGTTACCTTCTTGTTCATGCGAATGGTGGATTGAATCAAATGAGAACAGGAGTAAGTTTCAATATCCACGACACCCTAACTGATCGAGTTTGATATCTCATAGAAAGCAATTCCAGTTGGTGCAGATTTGCTAATTTTTATTGATGTGCAGATTTGTGATATGGTTGCTGCTGCAAAGTTAATGAATGCAACTCTTGTTCTTCCTTCTCTTGATCGTGAATCGTTTTGGACGGATCCAAGGTATCATTCTATGTAATTCTAACTGGTGTGCAGTGGTCAAAACTTCAACTGGTTATAATGCTGAAACTAAGCAATTTTGCAATCCCTTTCAGCACTTTTAAAGACATTTTTGACTGGAGGCACTTTATGGAAGCATTGAAAGGTGATATTGATATAGTTGAGTATTTGCCACCCCGTTATGCAGGCAAGAAGCCCCTTGAAAGGGCACCTGTTTCGTGGTCAAAGGTCTGAAAACAATATATGCATTTTTCCTTGAATTACCATAAAACCTCCCCTGATATTGGAATCATAGCTTTGGCTGCTTCATTTTCAGGCTAAATACTACAGAGAGGAGATGGCTGCATTGTTGAAGAAGTACAAAGTTATAAGGTTTACCCACAGTGATTCACGGCTGGCTAATAATGGCCTTGCAGCTCACATCCAGAGGCTAAGATGCCGTGCCAATTATGAAGCACTCCGGTATTCAAAGGAGATTGTGGATCTTGGGAAGAAACTGGTTGATAGACTAGGAAATAACAGCGAGCCATATGTTGCTTTGCATTTAAGGTGCGTATCTACTGGTTCTATCAGCTGTCTCTTTACAGGAAAAATGCACTATCTGAACAAGGAAAAAAATAGCAAACTTACCAGCTCAAATGTTGACTAACAGATATGAGAAAGACATGCTTGCATTCACCGGCTGCAGCCACAACCTTACCGCGGAAGAGGCTGATGAGCTAAGGGATATGAGGCATAAAACTCCGCATTGGAAGGAGAAGGAGATTGATAGTGAAGCACGACGGCTCCAAGGTGGATGCCCGATGACTCCTAGAGAAGCAGCTATCTTTCTCAAGGCAATGGGCTATCCATCCTCAACAACTATCTATATAGTTGCAGGGCCGATATATGGAAGTGATAGCATGGCACCCTTCCTTGCAGAGTTCCCAAATGTGTTCTCTCACTCTAATCTAGCAACTGCAGAAGAATTAGAACCTTTCAAGCCGTATCAAAATCGTCTTGCTGCCTTGGATTACATTGTGGCTCTTGAAAGTGATGTCTTTATATATACTTATGATGGAAACATGGCCAAAGCTGTTCAGGGGCATAGGAGGTTTGAAGGATTTCGAAAAACTATAAATCCAGACAAGTAAGATAACAAACTCACTCTTACACATTCACGTTGAATTTTCATCTTTGTTGGAAGTTGCACTTTTAAAATCAATCTAATGATAGAATGCATATGATTCCAGACGAAATTTTGTTGCGCTGATTGATCAATTGGACGAGGGTACCTTATCCTGGGAAGAATTCTCTTCACAGGTTCAAAGCTTACATTCAGACAGGATTGGAGCACCGTACCGGCGGCAGGCTGGCTCATTTCCTAAGGAGGAAGAGAACTTTTATGCAAATCCTCTTCCTGGATGTGTATGCAACAGTTCCCAGGATAAATTTGTGAGCCCTAAACTCGTCCATAAAGTAAAACTAAGGACCAGCGCTGCATTGAATAGACAGGGGTTAAGCTTGAATTTGTAGCTCGTGCAGTGGACTATATGATATTCATCATTACTTGAAACGTGGCAGCGTGGGTGTCTGCATGGAGCAGCTTTTGCCCAGACAGGGGATTGTAGGAGCTGCCGGCAGGGTCAAGAAGTCTTAAGGTTTCTCATGTGACAGGACAGGTATTTCTTTTTCATTAGACAGAGGATCGAACGAGCAAACAAGGGAGAAGCAGAGAGAGTCGGGCATAATTCTTAGGTGAATCATCGCAGTTACACACACATGTGCAGAGAGATAATTTTGCCAGTTACAGATTATTTTTTTCTTCCATTTATTGATTATTTATTCCCTTATACAAAATTAGATTTTGATTTATCCTTCTTGGCGATCAAATTCAGCTGTCAAATCAGGCATCGTTGTAAATTGGATGTGATAAATATTACTCATGAAATAAAATTATTCGGAATGTTCATAGCAATGCTGAGGAATGTGAAATTTTTTTATGCTTTTCAAGGAGAAATAGTGATATTCTATCAGTTATAAATTTTTCAGAGAGTAACTCCACATTCACACAACAATTTCGCAGAAAAGCCTCTAGCAATCTTTATTGTTTCGCTTTACTTTCTTTGTTTTTTTTTTTTTAATCTCCTTTGTTTTTTTTTAATTCTTTCTTAAAATCAATCAGCTATATTAATATTAGAAGTATCAAGATAGTCATGGGTAAGCCCTGCAAAGCATCTAAGAAATTAGGGTAAGTCCTGCCCCTGCAAAGCATCTAAGAAATTAGGGTTAGAGAGAAAGTAATCAGAAAATGCTTCATGATTAAAAAAAATGGCAAACCCTAATTTAGCTCAGGGTAAGCACCGCAAAGCATCAAATAAAACATTATTTAATTTTTAGCAACCGATTTGACATAGGAGAGCACCTCCAAAAATGCAATTATGCGAGGACATTGAGGCATAAAGCTATATTTGGTCCGCTAAAAAGGCCAAAAAAGAAGCCATCTACCCATCATTGTTTTTTCTCTTATTATTTTTTCCCCTCATATTTCATTAGTTGACGGTGATGGGTTTTTTTTTTTTTACAACTTTTGCTTTTTGGATTTTGATTTTTTAACTTACTTCATGTGTTTGGTTTTTTTAATGGTGCGATAAGAATCAACAAGTATTACCAAATGATTGATTCATTATAGATATTGATTGGACCTATTACAAGATCTAAAACTAAAAAGATAAAAAAAAAACTTATAAGTCAAGGTGTTTGGGTTAAAAAGTTGCAAATCTGCCACATTGAACATTCCTATAGTTTTTAGAACATGTTTGAAGTTTCAAGTGGAATTTTACCATGATTTTAATTGGGCTAGAAACTACACATCTGTAGATTTTTCATCTTATATAGTAGTAGGTCCAATAAATCACCTAGATGAGAGAAAACGACGTGTTTGAAATTAAACTTGAAATCTACCAGCAAATAAGGAAAGTAAAAATATAATTGTTTTTCATATGATTTGTGGATCCTTATAAGATAATGATTTAATTATATATGAAAATTTTATTTTGAAAGGATTTTTTTAAAAAAAAGATCAATTAGGCAAAAAAATTTCTTTTGCAAGAATTCTTTATGTAGTAACAATCCTTATTATTCAAGGAAATAAGAGGCAACTTTGAGCTTTTTTCCTAATGAACATCTTTACACTAAAAAACATAAAATTTGATAAAACTATTAGATCAAGTTTTATAAGCCTAAAACTGAAAAAACCAAACCAAATCCAAACCGAAAAAAAAAGCCACATTGGAAAAAAACTGAGCAAAACCAGAAAAAACCGAGCCAAATTGATTTGAGCCGGTTTTTTTCCTAAAAAACCGAACCAAAACCGGTCGGTTTGAACCGGTTTCGGTTCGGTTATTTTTTTTTAAAATTTCGGTTTGGTTATTTTTTTTTATAAAAACCGAACCAAACAAAAAATAATCACATTTAATTAGGATTAATTGAAATAAATAAGTTTAGTTTTGATTCGGGAAGAATAAAAAAATAAGAACTCATAGATATAAAAAGTAGGTTCAATCTTCATAGTGAATCACGGGGATAATTAATCCCAATTGAAATACTTGAATTTGGAATGATTTGATCGCGTGATGAGAATATAGCTTAGGTATGAGTTAGTTTATATTGCATGGAAAAAATTCAACTAGAAACCCATGATTTCGTAGTGCAATGTTCGGTCAAACAAAGGAGGAATGAAGAGATAAAGCAAATTTAAGTAGTAAGAGGAAATGAAATAAAACAAATGAATAATGTGCCATGAAATGAAACTAAAAGAAAAGTTTCATGAAAAGATCAAAAGCATGACATTAGGACCAATTAAACCTGAGATATTGGCCTAGGAATAGAAAAATAAAAGAATTTATGTTCATAATGAATTGATGAGAATAAATGGAAATTTAGGGTTACGTAATAATAATTGAGATGCAACTTAAAAGGTGAAAGGATTAAAGTATTTGACAAGTATATGAAAAATACAAAATTTCATAGACTTAAAATGAAAAATGAATGGAAATTTGAAAATAAGACCTTTGTGTTTTTCATGGTGTATATATTTGTTTTGTATTTTGTGCTCAATTTGCCACTTGAATTGTTTGGTTATTGAGTTTTTTTTTTCCCATGTTTATCTGTAGAATAAAATTAGAATTCTCAATACCTTGTACAAAATTTAACCGCGAGAGTTAAGTCTCAATGTAAGAAAGTTTTCTAGGGTTAGAAACAACTTTTGTCATTCATCTCTTACAAGTTTATGAAATGTGTGTGAAAAAAAAAAAAAAACTATTGAGAAATTATAAAAAATAATGATGTAGATTCTTTAGGATATTGCATTTGGTACAGAAGATGTTATGTTTGACAAGTAAAGAATTGATTTGAGTTTTTAGCATAACCCAAAAAAAGGAATTGAAAATAAAAATATTTTCCAAATCTAAAATATGAAAGAAAATCAAATCCTCCTTGATTAAGATTATAGTAGCTTTGATTAAATTT
>Ga0307517_10015128_pt1 | contig 10275 bp, 10 predicted proteins | sample 23_EM_MG_FD_194515 | JGI IMG/M metagenome (GOLD analysis project Ga0307517, IMG submission 194515) | Populus trichocarpa ectomycorrhiza microbial communities from riparian zone in the Pacific Northwest, United States - 23_EM | ecosystem: Host-associated > Plants > Roots > Unclassified | place...
GTTCTGACTCTGGTGCAGCGATCATCGCCAAGGTCAAGCAGTTGGCGCAAAAGTAGGCAAGGGGGTTTAATCAATAGAATTGGAAATGTGTAGGATTATCCACGCGGGAGTTTGTAACCATGATGTGTGTATCGTACGGTCTAACAGAGTGTTTTCAATCCATCCTGAGAAACAAATACGAGTGAGCGTTTACTCGGAGATTTCCCGGGCGCAACAAGAAAAAAAGCGAGGGTCAGAGAACCATGTATCGACTAGCCGTGCCACTTGGACACGTTCAGACGGCACTTCCTAATTGCTATGGTTGTGATCATCAAGGATCGTACATGCCAGGGTGTGTGCATTACGAGGTGAAAGGGCCAGAGGACTCACCCATATGATGTGGTTTATGACAAGTTTGCGCGCCGATGACGAAGAGAAGAAGAATAATTCAAACTCCGCCTGAACCTTGGTCCACGCGGTGCGCTGCCACCTCGCAGACCGTCGCCCCTTTGGCCGTCGATACCATTATCGCGTCCGTGCGCCAGGTTAGAACCACAGAGGCCCCCAACCCGCGGGACCATCGACGGGAGCAGCAGCAGGGATCGAGGAAGAGAGAGTCAGCGAAGGATAACCCTCTTTCCACAAGGGTGGTTATCGTAATAATATTCTCCGGAAATATGTAAGTTGCAACATTTCGAGAATCGATATTTTTCCCACCTTTTTACCCTATTTCCTGCATCTTACTTATGCTTCAATTTGATTGCCTATTGATGGTTTTCACTTATACTTATATGTTCTTTCGATGCAGCGTGTCTGCAGGGGTGGTTGCCTCGAGGATGGATGAGAATTCATTACAGTCAATGTCAAGCACGCTTCCTACCAACCCACGCTCTTCTGGGACGGGATCTAACCCACAGCCGGCGGAGCCAGTCCCCCAGAAACGCGCACCTGGGCGTCCCAAAGGAAGCGTGAAGAAGAACCCTGATCCCAACGCCCCGCCCAAGGTGAAGAGGCCAGTCGGTCGACCGAGGAAAGACGGCCTTCCTGCTGGCTCGGTTCAACGGTCTGCCCGACCTGTCGGTCGTCCGAGGAAGCGTCAGACGGATTCTTTCAATGGAGCCCCTGGAGATGCCAGCACCGCCCAACCGCAGCCCGCTAGTGCTCCAATGTTTCCCTATGGCGTGGGTCTTTGGGTTTTGATTGGTCACCATGTGAAGTGGTTTTTCATTTCTTGAAATTCTAGGGACCTCCCCCGCCCCAAGCGTTCGGGTATATGCATTGGCCTCCTGGAGCGAATGGGGGGAGTGCTGCTGCCGGACCGATGCCGCACCCCCCGATCCAGGAGATGGGATACCCCATTGATCCAGCCCTTGAGCAAGATTCGTGGACTCACCTCCTCTCGACAGAACCCCAGAAGTTCCTCAAGAAGTTGGTCGAATCGCTATCATCACCTAACCCGATCTCCGCTTCCGGAACGACCGTTGAAGAAGCATTCAAATCCCACTTGACGTCACTCGCGCCTTCGAGCAAGACCACACCTTCGATACCAAACTTATATGCAATTCTGAAAACTTTCTGGTTACCGTCTTCCCCGGCCTATTTCTCCTTGACCGGCTCTGCGAACTCCAGGACTACATATGAGTACAGGTTCATCTATTGGGACCCGCACCCATTGGTGTTCAATGGCATCGCGTGTCCCAGTTGTTCGACACCTCTCATCAATCGCGGACGGATTCGCAGTGGCCCGCTGAAGATCCATGATTTGAACGATCAGCCATTCTTCATCATCGGGTGCGAGTACGTTTGCACCAGCGGCCCATGTGTCACCACCGCCTCTCCAGAGGGGCGAAAATTTTCAAGTACAGACGCATCGATATTTGGAGCTCTGCCTGCTCCGCTCAAGAACGAGTTCCCTGCTAGGTTGGCTCAAGGAGATTCGGATTTAGGGTCTGGTCCCGATGTTTGGAACTGGCAGGCCATGGGCGTCTCTCATGCTTTGTGGAATATGGTACGGGGGTGTCTCAAAGAAGGGCTGAGGAAGGAGACCGTCCTCAAGATCGTCAGGGGAATCCAGGACGGCATTCCTGGTGACTCTAGCTTGAAACGGGAAGATCGTGAAGATGAAGAGGTAGATCGTTGGGACGGTGAACGGAACGGGAGCCAAGAAGTAGGTCTCTATTTTACCCGTGTTTTTTTTTCTGCCTGAGCGTTGGCCGCTGTAGGCCGCCAAGCCCGAGTACCATCCCACGCGACGGCCCGAGGCAAAGCATACCACATCGGCTGGGCCCCACACTCCCCATACGCCTCATACGCCTCACCAACAACCCCCTCCGACGCAGCCCACACACAACGGAGAAGCTCCGCGTCTGCCGATGCCAATGATACCTCAGCCTTCTGAGATGGGATACAGCACGGGGGGTTATCAATACCCGTATGGGTTGCCATACATTCCAATAGCACCACCACACAATCCTGATGCGTCCGTTGCAGGAGCTTCTAATCAGCTGTCAGTCGCAGCGAAAAGGTCTTATCCTTTCACTGGCGAGTCCACGGAAGCGTCGCCGGACTCGAAGCGGATCCGGCATTGCTCGAAGTGCGGCTCGAGCGAGTGCAAGGGTAAAGGCGGACGGGCGTTTTGCCAAAACGCTTGTCAGGATTGTGGTAAGATTGCGGAGTGTAAAGGAAGGAACAGTAAACGACCTGATAAGACATGTGCGAACGCATGGACATAAACTAGCTCGAGTTATCCTATGCTCACCACCTAATTCCCCGATCGTTCCCTTCGTTACTAGGTTTTCGGTTTTTTTTTTGTTTTTTGTTTATTCCATGTATGTATGCCCTTTCCTCTCATCCTTGGCTGGTTATCGTTTTCTCTCTTTTGTTCTGTCTCCTCATGGTTGGCGCGAGGAGAATGTAGGCTATAATTACGTAATCGGTTGGCTGAGTTTGACCTGTGAAGTTCCGAGCGGAAAAGTGAGCGAGCCCCTAGGCTGGATTTCGCCTAGCGACTCGTGAGCCCCACAAAACACGTTCCGTTCATTGACTCCGTCTCTTGAGACCAAACCCCAACGGCGAACCCCAACTTTCTGTTTTACGGGCTGTTCCTCTCCGCCATGGCAAGAGAGATCATTAGCATTTCCGTATGTCCTCCCCCGCCTCCCTCTCCGGGCATCCGTTTCTTACGACTTCCCCGTCATTGCGTAGATTGGTCAAGTGAATTCACCTCTTCGCTGGCAAATTCGCCGTATTCCCGCTGACGACTTCTGGAATAGGCGGGCAACCAAGTCGGACAAAACTTTTGGAGGACCGTTCTCAAGGAGCACGGCCTTGGAGATGACGGGGTACGGTGTTTTTCCTCCCGCCCCGCTGTCGCCGCCCACATCGACGGAGTTAAGCTTACACACGTGGCTTTTCCCCTTCAATAGCAGTACATCGGGGCGGATCCACAACAGATCCAACGAGTATGTGAACCCAAGCGCGCCTGTGCTTATACGAACCGAGAAACGAGAAGCACTGACCTCACGCGTTTTACCAGGTTGGCGTCTACTTCAGCGAGGTCGATCATGGAGAAAAGATCAAGTACGTTCCTCGGAGCGTTCAAATCGATCTCGAGGATGGCGTTCTCAACCGGGTAAGTCTGCGTTTGAAAAGCGGATCTATCCCCGTCTCGCGCGCGGCGGGGGGAGGGGGGGACCGCGCCCCCTGCCAATCGATTGTGATTGCTGACCGTGTCCATGGCGACAAACGATCTTGATCTCTATAGATCAAAAGTGGACCGTTGGGAGGATTGTTCCGCCCCGATACGTTCATTGCTGGAACGTCTGGAGCCGGAAACAATTGGGCTAAAGGATGTGAGTGATCGCTTGTGGTTTTTGTGCGCTTGCGGTGTGTGATCTTGAGCTGATTTCGGCCGGTACAGTTTATACCGAGGGCGCAGAGTTGATCGATTCGATCCAAGAGTGCTTGCAGAAGCAGGCGGAGAGTTGTGATGCCTTACAAGGCTTTCAAATCACACACTCGCTTGGAGGTGGTACCGGCGCTGGTCTCGGTTCGCTCTTGTTGTCGAAGATCAGAGAGGTCATTTCTTCTCCTTTGTACTCCCGTGTGGCATATTCTGACGCTGTGGACAGGAATACCCGGATCGGATGCTCTCCACCTTCTCTATCCTTCCTTCCCCCAAGGTACGCAGTGATCGACAGTTGATCGTGACTTGCTGACGATTCTGTACCCAGGTATCGGAAACTATTGTAGAGGTGCGTGTCTCCCAACGTCCTGCTCCCGAGTACTGAGTCAAATTTCCTTAGCCATATAATTCTATGCTGTCGCTACATCAATTGGTAGAGAACGGTGACCTAACCATCTGCTTGGATAACGAGGCCTTGTACGTCAAATCTCTCCACTGACGTGGGGGCTGTGCTAACTCACCTTTTTGCGGGATTTCAGGTATGATATCACTACCCGCACACTCAAGATCAGGAGCCCAGAGTTCGAGGATCTGAACAGTGTATGTTACAAGTGGTTTTGGTTTATCTAGGCGCCACTTAGTTCTTGTTTCAGCTCGTGTCCCAAGTCATGTGTGGTGTCAGCACCAGTCTTCGATTCCCCGGACAGCTGAATGGGTGAGATCCACAGCCTATTTGTCTCGCTGTATCGCTGACGAGTTCCATTATTCAGTGACTTGCGCAAGCTTGGATTGAATCTTGTGCCCTTCCCTCGTGTAGGTGCTTGCGGGTGAACTGTCATTCTCTCGTTGTAACGCGCTTTGCAGCTTCACTTCTTGATGCCGAGTTACGCCCCGTTCCTTGCCGCCGGATCCGAATCGTTTTCCCGAACGACTGTCGCTGATCTGACTGCTGCGTACGTTTCTGTGTTCGAGAAAAAGTTATTTTGAACTGATATCTCCGTTCCAGCGTCTTCGATAGGCACAATTTGCTCGTTGCCTGCGACCCGCGCCAAGGGTACATCTCGTTCACCTCACGAACATCTAGGGGAGACTAACGAAACACGTTCTGCTATACAAGACGATACTTGACCGCGGCTACAATCTTCCGTGGCAATGTTTCATCCAGAGAAGTCCGTTACGAATTGAGACTTTTTCCCCCAGCTGACTCACAATAGGCTCAAGTTTGTGTTCTGTGTTGTTGTGTTGCAATCAAGGCGTTGATTTTGAACGATACCATGACCACAGTACGCAGTGTTAGGCCTTCAGCAAAAGAACTCTTCCCAGTTTGTCGAGTGAGTGGCGTTACCTCTCTGATATTTTGGTCTGGGATCTGTGTCACTCAATTCGGGTCTTCGACAGATGGATTCCGGATAATGTTTCGGTTTCCCTGTGCTCCGTCCCTCCTGTCGGCCAGGCTCGAGTGGGTACCTCACCTTTCGTCGCTCAGGAATCGTTTGACAAGTTTTTGTGAATAGTCCGCAACTTGCCTATCGAACTCCACAGCCATCCAGGAAGTCTTCAATCGAACACTCACCCAGGTACGTCCGTCGCTTGTATGCCCGTTCCGAATCGACCCACAGTTGATGTCCCGTTCAGTTTGCAGCTATGTATAAACGGGGTGCGTACATGCATTGGTATATTGGTGAGGGTATGGACGCAATGGAGTTCACTGAGGCGGAGAGCAACGCTCGTGATTTGATGTGAGTCCTTGGTTCATTCTGCTCCCTGCGGATGATGCTGACACTTCTCTGATCGCAGTGCCGAGTACCAGCAGGTATGTTATCTGACTTTCGGCCGTCAATGCGACGTCTTCGGAGACGGCTGACCCTTGTCTTCCCCCACCAGTACCAAGAAGCTACCGTCGGAGCCGAAGAGATCGGAGAGTACGAAGAAGAATACGAAGAAGAGGAAGTCATAGAATGACATACGCAATACGACAAGAACAACGATTGCTAGTTTCCTTGGTATCTTTTTTAGATCTGCCGTTGATCATCTCTAGCTTGTCGCGTGTGCTTTTTATCATTGCTATTTTCCTCATTTCCCAACTCGCTGCAAAATCTCTATCTCTCTTCCCGGAATCTTCTAATAACCTTTTTTTTGTCATCTATATGCGAACCATCTGTTCCTGAATATCGATGCGGACAGTCCTAACCTTATATTGGCCCTTGAGACTGAATGAACCTCCGGCGCTGGAGTCCGGCCGGTAAAGTCTGTCTTTTATGCCTCCGGAGAATTGATGGTGATCCGAAGATCCGGTATTTGGTCAGGGCCAGGTACATAACATGGGGTTCTACGGATTAAAAGTGAGGTGGTTATACATAGCACGCATACATACACGAGGCACGGGAAGGACGAGGTCCCAGATGAAGAGGGGCTAACATCCACATGCGCAAGAGGGGATGTGTGATATCTAAACTGTCTGCGGTGCGGTGAAATGCGTTGAGGCAAAACGAAATGCCGGGTGTGTGATTGGCAAAGGGCGATAGGGCGGATAAGGTATGGCAAGATTACAAATAATTATTCGAATAGATTAAGGTGAGAAAGCCAATCAAACGATATGAGTTGGTGGAAGAACCGAAGGAAATCCAACAAGGTCAAGGCAGACCACCAGCATACCAAGACATAGGGCCACGAACGGGGTAATCAACGTGCTCGGTTCTCTCGCCGTCCTCGCGACAGAGTTCCTGTCTGTTCCAGAGGGTTGTGTAGCGGGGTAGTCGATCGGAACGGGGACTTCCTTCTGGTTCGGACCGGGAGGAGGGATGTAGTCGTACGAGTCCAAGAAGATGTCGTCTTGTGCACCATCTTTGAAGTTGTAGAGGTCCAAGTAGAAGGGTGGAGAGTAGGTGCCTTCGAACATCTGCACAAACGGAAATAATATAAACAACGACGCGCTGAACGCCAGATAAGGATTGGGAACACGTACGTTGTTTCTCTCACTTTGGAACCAGTAGAAAGGTTGCTTCGCACCGTAGGTGCAGTTGCCAGGTGTAGCTTTCGTAACACCCCTCTCTGGATCCGCGCCGCATCGACGCGGGACCTTCGCAGGCGCTAAACCGGCATCGGACACCGAACCCGTAATGTTACACCTAAATCCGTTCATGTAATCTACCCATCATAGGTTGCAATCGTCAGCAAAGAGCAAACGAGTGATGGAATCCCCATACTTTGTTCACCACCGCTCTTCTCAGAATGGATCCAGAACCAAGCACAAATACAGCCCCCTTCAGGACATGGTGGCATCCTCGCAGGGACCTGGAAATCGGTGTCCTTGTACCAAACGCATGTCTGGTTCACGCTGAAGACGGTAAAATCCTCCGGTTGGACTTTGTTGACGTCAGATTCGTACGTGATCGCTAGGGCGCACCCCTTCAAGTCCCATAGACCCTGGATATCGGGAAATGTCCAGAACGGACCGAAGGTTCGTCAGAATTTCGGCTACATGCAGGGAAATGAGGGAAGTTATGAACGGGGGTTTCTTACATTTGCTGCAAGCAGAGGGGGGAAATGTCAGCGCGGGGCGCGAGGATGAAACAAACTTAAACTCACTGTGAAACTGCGAAATTGGGGATCCCGGGCAGGGGTAGTTATCCGCCCCGAAACAGACGCCCCCATCCGCAGATGCACAGTATGAAGTGGCGCCTTTATGACAGGCCAACTCTGTAGTTGCTGGTCTCCCGGCGGGCAAAACGAATAAATCTCCGGGATTGGGCGGGTAACCGAGGTGGCCGTGAAACCACCACTGATCAAAGGTATAGTCGACGAGGGGCGATACAGGTCGATTATCGTATGGGAAGGATTCGGAAGAGACGTTGAAACCCCACATAGCAGGCGTGAATATCGCTGTTCATACGATGCGGAAAGTAAGCGGTACCCTGCCCAGAAAGGCGTCGTATACGACTCACAGATATGTGCATTCACAGATGCGATGGACAAAAGCCATAGGATAATCGTAGCGATCATTACGTTGGTACCGTGGTCTATGGGCATGGAGTCGTGGGCGGAAGAGGATCCTGATCTGGGGTCGAGAGGCGGCTAAAGTGGTGTCACGACCCGGGCCTGTGGGATATGGAAGGGGAAGAGGGGAGAAGCTGAGACTGTCGTTCTACCAAGATGGGGGTCGGGGAAAAGCCTTGGGATGGGACGGCCAAGGGATCACGCTCAGCGTCATGCCAAACGGAGGAAAGGGGGCCGTCTGACAAAACATCCACCCAACGTACGATACGGAAAAACTGGCCCGAAACGCGTGGCCGCTCATTGAAAGGACCCTGCGCCGGGTGGGCTTTTGGTAAATGGTGGGCGGAAGCACATCGGAGGCATGGATGGCAGGAGGGGCTCTGCTGTTGTAAAAATAACCGATCGTTCCTGATGAGGGGGAGTTCGGATCCCTTTCCCACGATCTCAACGCCTCGTGTGTTGAGCGTTGGGTCCTGAAGGATTTGGAACGTGTTTGTCATCTTGTGTTGTCATGAGACCGCTCGGTCGTAATCAGTCCCTTACACATTGTGCGCGTGGGACTCAGGTGGACTTTTGTATGATCGGTACGAGCGACCGGTGGACATGGCGGTCGGGCCCCCGGCTCCCAAAGACGGAAAGATGGTATTGATTAGCAACTGTTTGGGTGTGTTCCGTCACTCGTCGATAGTGTGGAGGGGTCCCTAGGAATAGTGAACGTTTCCTTCTACTTGACGGGGCGCCGGAGTTTCTCGGTCAGAGTTTACCTCGTTTGCCGGGGATTGCTAAGAGGAACAACAAAGTAAATCATGGGCCACGTGTCACAAACAATTTACAGGGTCCGTATATATAAACATAATATGGGAGGGGGAAGGTGCAAATCAATGGCGGGCGGTGGGAGGACAAACAGGTGCGTGAATAAGGGAGAGAGAACTTTCCAAAAAAACGAGAAAGTGGGGGCACAGGAACAGCAGTAATATTGAAAAACGAGTCTTGGCAGTTTGAGGGAGGATATATGTGGAGAAACCGAGGCAAGGCCGTCATTCTGATTCGGCAGCCCGCTCTGAATCCGGAGAGTTAATGAGTGTATCGTGTGCTATCACCTCAAGAAGCTCACCACCGCCACCCGATTCAGAGGCAACCAGGTCGTTTAATCCTCTTTCAATAACCCGGAGGAGTCTTCTACAGGCCTCCAGAGGTTGCGCAGCCCCAAGTTTCTCGAGTATATCGACAGCTCGCAGTGCCTCGAACTTCGCCTCTTCAAGCCTGCGTTGTCGATACCAAGAGTAAGCCTGCATGAGCATCACGCAACCAAGATGGAGTGCGTTGTCGACCACGTGCGACTTGGCGTGTTCGATGTGAACGTGAGCGTCGTCAAACCTGCCTTGTACGATAGACAGTCTCGCCGAGCGGAAGTGAACCCAAAACAGCTGGCTGTGCCAGTTGAAGGAGGACGCGATTCCGAGGGCTATCCCGAAATGGTTAATCGCCTTCTCTGTATTGCCCTTGGAACCATATATATCGCCGAGGAACCGATGACATTGGCAGGCCAGGAATTCCTCGCCTTTCTCTGGGAGAAGATCGATCGCGCGGGATGCAGCTTCCTCCGCAGCGTCAAGCTGGCTGGTAGTACACAATAGCCAAGCGAGGTCTTTCAAACATTCTGCTTGTCCCACCGTGTCACCAAGCCGTTCGCAAATTTCCAGTGCCTCCTTTGCCTGTTGCACCCCTTCTTCTTTGAGGCCAATCTGCTGATTTGCACGAGATAGGTGACGTAATGTTCGAGCGACCTGACGCTCATTCCCTCGCTCTCTCCAGAGATTCAAGGCATGGGTAAGGAGTGTTTTGCGCTCTGTGCAGTTTCTAACCGAGTCAAACAACCGTGAGAGCTCTAACAAGCACTCAGGCTTGGAGCGATGATCATCTGGGAGCCCTTCGATCTTGGACCGCAACACGACGAGACGCTCCTTGTGCCAAGAGAGATGCCTCATGAATCTGGCGCAGGCATCCCAGACATCATCGGAGTTCGTGTCGATTGTCGTGAAGACGTCGAGCAGGTGCTCAACATTTGCATCCTCTGACGCGATCCATTGCGCCTCTTTGAAGCCGGGCTTATCGGGTTGAAGATCAACCGACAACCGGGTGAAGTAAGACTCCTTGGCCATGCAGAGGAGTGGAGACGACATCGGGTCCTTAGGACAAAGGTGATCTCGAAGTGGCGCCAGCATCGTGATGTAACTGTCGCTTCGGTACGTCAGGGAAAGAGTGCACAATGTGTCGAGGATGTTGATTCCGTCGGGAATGGACGGGAACAACCACTCAAAGTTGTCCTCGTTGATGCCTTGCGGGAAGAACGCAATAGCTCCGAGAAGCCCTTGCGCGTCAGGGCCAAGTTCCTG
>Ga0307517_10015129_pt1 | contig 10275 bp, 12 predicted proteins | sample 23_EM_MG_FD_194515 | JGI IMG/M metagenome (GOLD analysis project Ga0307517, IMG submission 194515) | Populus trichocarpa ectomycorrhiza microbial communities from riparian zone in the Pacific Northwest, United States - 23_EM | ecosystem: Host-associated > Plants > Roots > Unclassified | place...
ATATATTTCACTTCTTATATATTTTTTTATTTAAAAATATAAATCAAGATTTATCTTTATAGAAATAAAAAATTAAGTTTTCAATCAAAATCAAATCGCAACCGATTGGAGGCAAGTCAAAAGTAACTTCTAAGCATCCACTACATAACAAATCCGAGGCCATTATTTTGAATTTGACACAATTATTGTGAATTCGAAATAGTTCTTGTCAAACAATGAATAATCTTGCATTGTTACTTTTTTTTTTAATTGGGTTTAATATTATGATTTTGGTTGATTTGGTGCTTTGTGTTATGAAAAAAGGTAGTATTTGGCTATATATACAATTGCAAGGCACTATCTCCATAATCGGCCAATACCTAGTCCTCATACTTTCAGCATGCAGGAAGTCACTGCCCCTCCTCCCAGAAGAGGGGAGTGTTTTGCTCATTTTTTCGTCAAATTTGACGCCAGCTTTAAATGCTGTGTTGTTTTCAATTTTCAAACATTCTGTAGACGAATATCAGCCCCTCGAGGCATGAAGCCACCGAATGTTTTTCTACACTTAATACAATGTTTTTCTCTTAAGTTGCTGCCCTTGGCAAAATCAAACACTTGAAGGCTACTATTAGCTGTTGTTTTGTGAATACCCTTCACGTTGCTGATGTGCTGAGCACTGGGGAATCCGAATCTTTTTGCTAGTCGTCACAGCATGTCTTGTTATAGTACACTTACAATGAAGAAAATGCATATAGCGAAGAAATGGAAACGCCAGGATTATAAGAAGTTAAGCAGAAGAAAATTAAGATTAAAAAACTTGGAAATACTGTGTAACCAGGTGGCATTACATGGCCCTTGATAGAGCAAGAAGTAGGGAAGCACAGCCCTTTCTCTTCCAGCAGTTTAAAGCACACAAAGACAAGAAATGTAAACAGATCAGGAGATTCATACTAATACCATTTTCTCCCCTATCTAGAAAAGTTTTCAGCTGTTGAGGCCTTATCTGATGTTCTTGAGGGTTTGTCATTGAACTTTAGGCCTTTCCATCTCAGGTAAATTTATTCCAGGATTTTTACACGGTATAATGCTGCTGGATGGTATCAATATCCAAGCCCTTGAGTTTAACAACTGACTCCACATGCCCTTTGAGTGTGTGAAGCTCCCGAAGCCTTAACATGGAAAAAAGAATGCTCTTAGTAAGTTGATTGATGACAGGAAAATAAAATCCAATCTTGACTAAATCGGTTTAGATTGAATATCAAGCAAGGAAAGGCTCGATAAAGAATGCTCTTGGTAAGTTGATTGATGCATACCTTGCAACCTCTGCTCGTCTCTTAGCCTGCTCTGCGATTTCAGACAACTCCCTGTAGCTGCTCTTTTCATTGAAGATACCAGCTGTCTCAGGTGGTTGGAGCCCATGCAAGGTCCTTTGTGCATGAGCCCATTGAGCTTCTCTTTCTTCTTTACCGTAATCTTTCTTGGTGGTAAAGGCAGTCTGTCACAGAAGGAAAAATGTATGGAAAGTTTCAGTTGCAGCTGCCAAATACAAATTCAACTCCCTGAAAAGGATCAGTGTTTTGAAAAATTAACGTACCTTGTTATCCAGCAAATTGAGCCAAGCCTTTCCACTTAGGATGTAGCGGATAGCAAACTTCATAATATCAAGTGGGAAATAAAAAACGATACTGTAAATCCAGATGACACCAGCCCAACCCCATCCAATTCCCTTGATCCTTGCAAACCCCCAGTTGGCATAAACAGCAATCAGAGTCGCCACCTGAAAATCGGAATGCATTAGATTATTTCCTAAGGAATTCTTCACCTCCAAATCACATCAAGGAGGTAGTGGATATACATGATAAGGAGAAAAAAATTACCAGTTGTGCAAGCATGAAAGCAGACAGTAGTAGCAGACCAGGTCGTTCAATAAAGGACCAGCTGCGAGAACGAGTCACGAAAATGAGAGCTTGGCTCACAATACTGACTTGAAGGTACAAAGCCCCCATCATTTCTTCATCATGGTGCCTCAAAGATCTGACACCAAATTTATTCTGCATATGTGGAAAATGAAAATACACAACGATCAGTCAAAGAGCAATTTTCTACTACTCCCTATAAGTTTGATGGTGTCTATTACCGAAAAGAAATCAGTATCATGCACTGCCCAGAAGAATATCACGGTCATCAGAGCCAGGTAACCACCGAGTACGATTCCAGTGGCAAATATCTCTTTTAGTTTCCAGCTATCAGGCAAGGGTGATGGCTTCACTCTATCCTTTGAGATTGTCATAATTGTACCTGAAAACCATGATAAGTTAATACTCAATGCTCTAAAACCATCACATTAGGCTAAAAAGCAATGTAAGAATTTCAAAACAGTGTTCATCCCACTCACCGTCATTTAGGATAGCAATAATCAAAACCATGAAAGGAGAGAAGTCGTACTTCCATATCAGAGCAATAAGCATGAAACCAAACTGCCAGATTCGAATTTAACATCAAAAATGAATTATGTTGCATTTATATGACAAAGTCTCAATATTACGTTCTAATGGAACTGTCAGTAGCTACTTACCACAATACGGATTGTGATAGAGACTGCATAGATCTGCAAGAGGGAAGGCATCGAAGTCACCGATTGTTATAAAGAAAAAAGAAACTGAAGGGGAAAAAACTTGTGAGCTTGGTCAAGAAAATTAGAAGAATGCAACTAACAGTGTAGTTCTTCATCCTTTGGAAAATAGCTCTACTGGTCAGAACGGCACTTATAATGACACTCAATCCAGGCTCCGTTAGAACAATGTCAGATGCACCTCTTGCAGCATCTGTAGCATCAGCAACAGCAATTCCAATATCTGCCTTCTTCAATGCAGGAGCATCATTAACACCATCACCAGTCATTCCGACAATGTGCTTGCTCTCTTGCAACTTCTTCACGATTTCATATTTGTGCTCTATAAAGGAAATGGATTTAGTCAGAATAAGTAATGTATCCAAATCAAGATCCAAAAGTGCTCAATTTTTTCTCATAGGTGGCATAACGAAAGCACCCACCTGGAAACACGCCAGCAAACCCATCTGCTTTCTCGATCAACTCTTCTACAGGAAGAGAAGCAATGCTTGCATCTTTATGCTGACCAAGTAAAGAAGCGGAAGGGTACATGTTTGTTCCCATTCCAAGCCTTCTTCCTGTCTCCTTTGCAATAGCAAGCTGATCACCTGGAAATTAGAACCACCATAAAATAAGCCACAACATAAAATAAAAAAAAAAACAATCACCGTGGCATTCTCTAAATAGATTATCAAAGAATATAATTAGTTACCAGTAATCATCTTGACGTTCACACCGAGATTGAGAGCTCTACGGATGGTTTCAGCACTGTCATGTCTTGGAGGATCAAAGAGGTTCAACAAGCCAACAAACTCCCATGGACCACCTGGACTTTCCTTACTTTTCTCTGGCACTTGCTGCATCCGAACCACAATATCAATAATAAGAGGATATTGTTGCCATAAATAATAAAAGAAAGAAAAGGAATGCCGCGGCATATCAATGTAAGTCATTCAAACCTGTCTAGCAACAGCCAATGATCGGAGCCCTCGTTCGGCAAACTTATCCATACAAGAATGAGTCTTCTTCTTAACATCTTCCCTGGCATTGCATAGGTCGAGGATCTATTCACAGGACAAATTAGTTAGGACATGAGAATTCACTAATCTTTCTTAGCGTTACACAAAAAGTTGGTTTGAAATCTGAAGTAAGAATATGAGCAACAAGGCACCTGCTCAGGAGCACCTTTACTTGCTCGATGCCAGTTTCCATCAGCATCAATGTAAGTCAAAGCAGTCCTTTTGTCCACAGGATTGAATGGAAGGAAGTGCACCTCTCTTATACCAGCTCTTGCCTGCATACATGCACATGAGATAAGCGCTCACGTTCATTACTTTGTGTCAGATTATGTAAGGCAGAGAGTTTTACCTCCTTTGGATCAGCAAGCATTCCAACCATGGCAGCATCAATGGCATCTTGATTTTCAACTCTAGAGGCCCTGGCGGCAAGCAGGACGACATGATCTTTGTCCACACCCTTCGCAAAAACCTCAATCAAGTTTTTGTCAACGCTCAGTTTGTTGAGGGTTAAAGTCCCAGTTTTGTCACTGCAGAGTACGTCCATACCTGCCATCTCTTCAATGGCAGTCATACGCTTAGTGATAGCACCTTGTTGGGATAACTTGTGAGATCCAATAGCCATCGTCACAGACAAGACTGTAGGCATAGCAATGGGGATTCCTCCAATCAATAGAACCAAAAGATTGTCAATTCCATCTCTGTACCTGCGGTGCTGAATTGGGTACATGACTACGAGCTCGATAACCATTCCAACTGCTATGGAACAAATACAGAAGTTCCCAATAGCAGTGAGAACCTTTTGGAAGTGACCAACTTGGTTGGTGCTGTCCACAAGATGCGCAGCCTTTCCAAAGAAGGTGTGGACACCAGTAGCAATAACAACAGCCTCAATCTCTCCCTGTTTGCAAGTGGAACCTGAGAAAACTTCATCACCAGGGTGCTTAGTTACTGGAAGTGACTCCCCAGTGAGGGCAGATTGATCAATCTTCAAAGGATCACCCTCAAGAAGACGGGCATCGGCAGGAATAATATCTCCCAATTTAACACTAATGATGTCTCCTGGAACCAGAATTGCAGCATCCTCCTCGGTCCACTTTCCATCCCTAAGCACCTACACCAACATTGCATGAAATGTTGTTAAGTATAAAATTAATTAATCAAAATTAATATTTAAGCAAGTGTTGGCTGCTTTTCTTTTCTTCTTTGTCATTATTATGGCAGCATTCCAGCATCTAGCATTAATCAGTAGATCATGTTCTTTTCTTTTCACTTTTCATAAAGTATAGGCAATGCTTGACGCATGGTCACTGACCAAAAAACAAAAAGCTTGATAACTAGCCCACTATCAACCAAAATAAATGACAATTTAGAGGCTTGTCCAAGCCATCAGATTTCACATACCGTAAAACATGCAGCCAATGAAGATATCTTACGGTTTATAATACATATGTATGAACAGAGTACTTTAGCCAATTTGCACATAGCCAACTAAATGTGATACACAGTTCCTTGCAAAAAAACATTACCTTGGTTTTAGGAGCAAGGCCAGCCATGAGTGCAGCCGCAGCATTGCCAGCATTGTTTTCTTCAATGAAACTAATGGTAGAGTTGATCACAAGCAAGCAAATAATACCGACAAAGTCTTGCCAATCCGGGGGCTTCCCACTTCCATTTGCCAATGCAATAGCCATGATAGCTGCAGCTTCCATAACCCATGATAGAGGGTTCCACATGAACCCCAAAAACTTGAGAAACTTGCTTTCCTGTTCATTGAAATGCTTATCATTAGTCCATAAATCAGCATACAACATGAAATATTCACTTTCAAGTATTGGTCAATGTCTCAATAGGGACCTTTTTCTCTTCCAATTTGTTGGGGCCAAAGATTTGAATCCTGCTGGCTCCTTCCTCTGAGGACAAACCTTCTTTGGTGCATTTCAATTGCTCAAACACTTCCTCAACCGGAATCCGTTCCTATTAACAAAAATCAAACTCAGAAAACGTTGCAATTATTAGCATTTGTATGCAGAAGGTGCCATCATAAAATTATGCACGTCTTATTATAGCACAATCAGATTTGCTACAGTAGTTACAATTCACATGCTCTCAAAAGATTGATTCTTTTCAAGTGAGGAACGCTCCATAAACCCATATGATCGGACCGATGGTCTGAACATGAAATTGTCTGCTCTGGACACACAAAAAAAATAATGTTTGGATCATTTAATTCCCTTGTTTTAAATAACCATTAGAGACCGAGTAAAGGAGAGTCGACAAGTGACTCTGCTAAACTCGGGCGGTTACAAGGTATTGCCGAATCATAAAAGCGTTGACTCACACACATGACAAGATGTGCTATCTCACATGGGACAGCCCCCACTTTATGCAAATCTAATTGGTAAGTGTTACTCACGCTCGGCACGACTCCCTAGAGCATAAGATCTGAGGTCTACGGTGCAAATTCCAAGAAAATCAAGGGCCAAACTTGTCAAATCATCAGAATCATTAAATATTTTATGAATCCAAGAAATAATCAGTACTGTTTGAAAGTGAGAGAGAGAAAACTAAAAGTTAAAAAAAAACGAATACAAAAGAAAATTAAAGTGAAAAAACTGCGAAAAGGCTAAAGTACCACGGAAATGTACCAGAAATTCCAAAAGAAGCTAGCAAAAGGCACTGAACACTGAGAGAGAGTTTTTTTGAAGTAGGAAATAACTTGGGGTAGGCATTAATAATTGATGACATAAATAAAACATAGCCAGCTCCTTCTATCTGTCTTTCTTGACTTGTTTTCACGTGTTCAGATCCATTTTTGTGAGAAAATGCCTTAAAATACGATAGCTTTTGCAAAAAGAAAAGTTCAGAATTTTAATGGTCGTTTTCATCTCATAAGACTTGAAACTTAACAAGACACCATAGAAACAGTTAAATCATTCTCAGACCCCAGTGGACAACTATTCCTTGTAAGAAAAGACTGGTTTCAACTTTTCTGTTCTTACAACAATCAAAAGAAGGATTTAAAAGAAAATACTGTATGAAAAGAGCTCAAGATTATAAACAGGAGGATTAGTCCTGCAACAAATCGATGAAAACAAAAGTGTAAGAAGCAAAACTACCCATCTCCCGTTTCCAACTGATCTGAACATATCTGGAAATGGGCTCAAACTAAAATTCTATTAAGCTATATATGATCATAGATCTCAACAATCACATGCACGCAAATCCATTCAAGTTTTCTTGAGCCAGAGCAGTAACAGAAGCAGTAAGATTTAAGAAACATAAAAGAGAAATATTGAAGTGCTGAATAAGCAAAAACAACTTATACCAGATCAACAGTCTCATTCTTGATCTCCTCAAGACTAGTGGCCTTCTCCATCTTTTAACTCTAGCCGAGAAACCACGAACACAGAGCAATACAAAAACAAAACAAAAAAGAATCTCTCTTTTGGTTTTTTGGTAACAAGATTATATGTGAACTCAATAAGGAAGAAGAAGAGAAATGGAGTTAAAGGCCATTCAATGAGACTTTGTACATCCCAAGAAAAGGGCCAGAGATTAAGAAACAGAGAGAGAGAGAGAGACTGCGGTGATAATTAGATTGAGGCTTCCTTCAAGTGCTCTATACCTATCTCCTTTTATATGCGTCTATGTACATGTTTTTTTTTTTTTTAGAAAAATTTATGTTAATTATTGGTACCCTATCAGTACTATTTGAATCTACCTTTACAAAAACCAGGACAGATATAAAGAGAATAAATAAATAAAAAGCCATTACTCAAATAAAAAAAAATATTTCCATTTATGTTTTTTTCTAATTATATCTATTTTTTAAAATAAAATTCATTATTCAAAAAAATAATAAAAATATTCCTATCCAGATTTGTTTTTCCTAATTATATTTATTTTTTAAAAATAAATCCAGAAAATAATTAATAAAACATCGCTGATAATCCCTTCATAACCGTAAAATTTATCTGGCTTTTACATAAACTCTCTCTCTTTCCCCATAAAAATTAGAAAATAATAAAAGAAAACGAATAAAAATAATTAATCTTTGCCCTTCGCCGTTCACTGTACGAACCCGCCGTTTAACCACTCCTCAGGTGGGCTCGACGTACTTTCACTATATGTAGTAAAGTACTGTAATAATAGCTTTAAAATTAAATTCTCTCTCTTCTGACCAGTGTCTTGTCGGTTAATGATGCTGTGGATGATGTCTTGGAATTCCAAAACCTTCCCTTTCCTGGAGGCCGTAATATGATCGGAAAGCCATTTGCTCGGTTACCTAAGACGTAAACGTTTTGAGCATTAATTATATTGAATAAATTTAGGAATATTAATTTGATTTTCATTCTCTGAAATAAAGCTTACTATAAACCATTAATCATTTTATTTTATATATAGCTAAACATCATCATTTTCTTACACAAAACTTGTCAGATTCTCCCAAAATTGGCATGTATGTCCTAGTTTTTTTATTAAAACATTAAAATTTTTGTTTTTTTAAAAAAACAATTAAATTATTTTGATAAAACAATATTGCTTACATGTTTAAGGATTTAAGATTCAGATTTCTGGAGTAGTTGAAATTTCTAAGTTTAACACTAATCAAATTTAATGGAGAGAATTTAATCTTAATAATTACGTAAAGTTACCCATTTACATTCCTTATTTAAAATGAGTAATTTGTTGATTTATTAGTCAATAAAATTTATTTTAATTTCATACTATTGTTTTGTTACATTGAAGGGAGAAATATTTTTTTAAAAATAATAATATTATTGAAGGTTTTAAACTTATTTGTGCCATATAAGTATCTTAACACATACATGTACTTCGTCTTATAAATAAAGGCTACATTAATAAAAGAGAAAGGAAAAAAAAATTCACAAATTAAATTTTGTTAAAAAATCATCTCAGCCCAATAACTTAAACTTTTAGGTGAGGTCTCAGAATATTATTTATGTTATTCTCTAACACATCCCCTCAAGTGAAAGCTTTTTAGACTTGAAATTTGCACAGACTCACATTACCTTGTACTTAATTTTTATCAAATAAATTATTTATATTATTCTCGTGACCGCTTGGTCATTAAAGCTCTAATACCATGTCAAATAATTATCTCAACTCAAAAACTAAAACTGTTAGGTAAGATCAATATAATTTATATTATTCTCCAATAAATTTAACAGTTCTGCATGCATTAATTTTCTTTGGTAAAATAAGATTCGTTAATTTGCCATATTGTACTTACGAGTGAAGCATCTTTTGGTTTGATTTTTTTTTTAAAAAAAAAACAGTTTTTAGAAAAGCAAGCAGATTATATATAAAACAAGGTAAAACCTAACTTTTTTATAATCAATTAAAAGGGGTGTTATGTGTGTGTGTATATATTATTACAGCAAAGCTAAAAAGGCCGAGCCAGAATATTATTTTTCTTAACTATCACTAACGATAGATGGATAAAGGGGTGATATTGTATAATGTCAGTATATAATACCTTAGGGTCTAATTAGTGGAGGTTAATTTTCCCTAAAATTATATACTCTTTCTGCTAAAGCAAGGGAAAAGGAAAGTTAATACCAGCAAGATTAATTTGGTCTCTAATCTATCACCTTCTTTTATCAGCTGGTCCTCTAGTGTTTCTTTTTTTTTTTTAATTATTTTTTCTAGGGTTTTGATTATTGAAATGGTTTCTATCTAAGTTGTTGGCCATGATCAGCAGCATGTAACAGGACCGGTAGAACATGGAAGGGGAAAGACCTGTTGATGAATTATTTATTTGGGAGATTGACTTTAATTTCTGGCTTGGCCCTCAGCAATATTAACAGAAGTCATCGCGCCTGGGCAGCCGAATTTTCTCCCTTTTTTCCCATCAAGAAAAAAGAAATCATAAGCGTCCCAATTATTTTCTATTATTCTATGTAAATAATTGAAGCAACTTGGATATCATGTATGGCTGTCTCCAAAGAGAGAGGAGCTCGGCTAGCTAGGTTTCCTCCTAGCCTTTGGATTCCCTTAAAAGGTATTCAACCCCTTGCAATAAACAAAGTATAAAGGCAAATATAAACTCCAAATCTGAAATGTCTTGCCATTTGTCGTGCCTGTCTAGCTAGGTTTAAGCTTTAGGGTGTTTTGAAGGTCAAAGAGCACCGGCATGGCCATTTAAAAATTAAAATTAAAATCATCATCGTTTTTCTCTTCTTCTTAAAAAGAGTAATTATGCAACAAAATACTAGTTAATTAAGGATCATTGTTTAGAATTAATTAGTAATCTTACTAATTTGTGTTGGTTTATGTATTAATTAATGCAATAAAATATGATGAAGACTTTCATAAACCATGGTGATATACCGAATACGAAATGACTTATTTTTTGCTATGTAACATTTTTAAAAATACTTGTGTGTGAGTAGAAGCCATGTGTAATTTAGGGGGTCAATTAACCCTCCTCAATTTTTAAGAAATAAATGAACTTGTAGGGTTTAGGGACATGAATTTAGTATTTTACTTAATTGAACCCCCCCCCTCCCTTCAGATTTTTTTTTAATTAACTTAATTATAATGTTTTTATTGCTAGGTAAAACCAATCCTAAAAACATATAATATAAAGACATTATATTCGATTAATTCACTTCATATTTTTAACACAATAAGGTATGATGA
>Ga0307517_10015130_pt1 | contig 10275 bp, 8 predicted proteins | sample 23_EM_MG_FD_194515 | JGI IMG/M metagenome (GOLD analysis project Ga0307517, IMG submission 194515) | Populus trichocarpa ectomycorrhiza microbial communities from riparian zone in the Pacific Northwest, United States - 23_EM | ecosystem: Host-associated > Plants > Roots > Unclassified | place...
TTGAAATTTGTATTTAAAAGAGGAGTATATTCTTTTGAACATATTTATTAAATTTGTTTTAAATTAACTTGTAAAGGGATGGAGCCACGTGAGATGATTCAAGTCAATTTTAAAAAATTATTTTTTAAAAAAAGTTTTAATACCTCACATGAATTTTTTTAAAATAATACATGTAAATATAGATTATAAAAAAATATAAAGCACGAAGTATGATATAGTTATCCTATATTGAAAATCTTAATAAACAGTTTTTATGAACATAAACTATGTAAAATAAATATGAAATGTCATATACTTATCTCATATCAAAATTTTAAAAAACAATTCATATGGATACAACTATATATAGTTATTCCTTGTTGAAAAAATAAAAAACAATACATAAGAATGTAGACTATAAAAAAGTGTAATGCATGAAATATAATATAGTTATCACACATTAAGATGACAATAAATAATTCATATGAATGGAATATATATATAAAAATTGAAGTGTGTTACAGTTATCTTATATTGAAAAGTTAAAAAACTTCATGTGGATGTAAGTTATATATAATTATTTCACATCAGAAAATTAATAAAATGATTCATGTAGATATAAACTATATATAATTATCCAACATTGAAAATTTATCTATTTAAAACTCAGCCAAACCCTGAAAATACCTGGGTTTTTGTTCAACTTGTCGGGCTATGTCAAGTTTCACGATCATGCTTAAAATGCTTAAAATGGAATATATTTATGCTTAAAATTTTAAGAACTTGTCGGGCTATGTCAAGTGAATAAGTGGGTTTATTTCATGGTTAATGAATCAATATAAGATGGATTCTTAAAATTGTTTGAAAAAAAAGAAGTTAAATTGACGTATAAGTTAATATAAAAAATGATTCTTGATCTTGGAAAAAAATAGTATCAGAAAACTCTATGAAATTGCAATAATTTAATGACTTCTAACAAGAATTTTAAACACGCACTTTAAATTTAATCTGCAATAGAATCAACCTGGTGTAATTATTCTATTCAAAGCTACGAAATATATTTTGTTAGAGTATTTAGTGTTTTTTTGGGGGTTTTTGTTTTAAGATTTTCTGCTGAGAAAACTTTACTGATACTTTTTTATTAAATTAAATGAGGTGACATTTTGTGATTGGTGTATCATTGGTTTTTTGTTTTATAATTATGATTGTATCATATAATATAATAAAATTCACGACATATTTTTTGAGAAAAATATATATGATATATACCATGTTATTTACAGGTCAGTTTTAATAAAATATTGAAGGAAGATTATCATTATTTGGTAAGCCAAGAATTTAATAAATTTATAAGAACAAGTTTATAAAGTTCATGAATTCTCAATTTAGACGACGAGTAGATTCATTTTTAGAGATTAAATTCAACAAATAATTGCAAGAAATTAAATTTTCATAAATGCATTCTGGTTAAGTGTGAAAGACTCGTCATGAATAGACTTAGACTTGACTTGGTCCTGCTTACATGGTCTGAAAATGCCCATGACGGTTAAAAAATAATAAAAAAAAGAAAATGTTGAAATTCGACACGTGTACGACTAACCGGAGCACAAAAATTTTAAATTGCTGTATCCAACCACACTAGATATTTGCCTCAAAGAGACCTACCAAAAAGCTCCACATCCTCATCATATACGATACTCAACCTCCAGGATCACCCGATAAAATCACGCCACCTCATTCCCAACCTCGAGTCGCCACCGCGCTTTCTAAAAACCGACTACTTTACCCACTCCAAAAGCCAACGCGTGTCCATTCTTCACCGGCAAAACCAGTCAACACAACTCGTTCACCAGTACAGCCGGTCACTCCATGCTCTTCAATTCCCGCTAGGTATATAATCAGTTCCTTCACTTCTCTGCTCTCTCTGATTTTCCATTTATGAATTAGCCAAAAAGGTTCTGCGTTTCGCTTTATACAGCTTGTCGTTTCAAGGTCAGTAGCTAATTAGTCTTTTTATTTCTTTATTTTTTCTGCAGGAAAAGAAAATATTGCTTGAATTTTTTCAAATTATTTTTGTTAAGTCTTAAGATTTTTGTGATCGATCTCTTGAGCTAAAAAAAACAAAGTGTTTTTGTGTTTTTTCTTTTCTTTTCTCTTTTGATCTTTTGATTTTTAATTGATAATTAAAATTAATTAAGAACTGGGTTTTAATTAAGTAAGAATTTTTTTGAGTTCTCGATTCTGAATGTGAGTAATTAAGTGGTGGTTAAGCTTGAATAGTTGTCAATACATATAATTAGTGATTATAGGGGTTTTAAGTGATAAAGTTAGAGTCTTTTTGGGTTTTAGTTGGGTAGTGTAGTTGCTGTAGCTAAAGCTGAGAGCTAAAAAAATTAGGGTTTTTGGGGGATAATTTAGGAAATGAGGTTTTTTTGAGTTGTGATTAAAGGGGGGTTGATTAAAAGATAATTAAATTTGGAGTTCTTTGGATCTTAGTTAGTGTTGCAAATGTTTCTAAATTTAGCTAAAAATTAGTTAGTTTTTTTTTTTTTTCCTGGGAGGTAAGTTTGTTCTTGGAATTGTGTTGATTGAGAGTTTTAGTTTTTATTGTTTTTCGTTTTTCTAGTGCTGATGTAGAGTTATATTGTTTGTTTTAGATCTCTACAAGAAATTGTTGAAAGCTGAAACAGATCACAAAAATATTGGGTTCAAATCTGGTTGGTGAAGCGTGAATTGTTGATTATATTGTGCAGTCTTTTGTGGTTTTTTTTTTTTTTTTGATGTGGGTTTTGGTTTTTTATGTTATTATGACTCAGGAGGTTAAGAATATTTAGTTTTGGAAAAATTGGTCAGGCCTGGCTCTGGAGAGCTACTTAGATTCTGGCCGCCAAGGGTCGGTGCCTGGTATGGCACCTTCTCGAGTGGCTGGAGGTTTAGCCCAATCTTCCTCAAGTTCAGGAATTTTCTTCCAAGGGGATGGGCAGTCCAAGGGTTTAGTTAACTCTCGCTTGAGCTCTTCGTTTGGCAACTCATCAAATTCTATTCCTGGAACTGGGCGACCCATTTTGGGTCCAGTTTCTGGGGACATGAATAATGTGGTTTTGAACAGCGTGGCAAACTCAGGACCGAGTGTTGGGGCGAGTTCTTTGGTGACAGATGCAAATTCAGCACTTTCTGGAGGTCCTCATTTGCAGAGAAGTGCAAGCATTAATACAGAGTCATATATGCGATTGCCAGCGTCACCTATGTCTTTTTCATCCAATAATATAAGCATTTCAGGCTCTTCAGTTGTTGATGGGTCCTCTGTGGTGCAGCAGGGCAATCATCAGGACCGAAATGTCCAGCAGGTGCTGCAAAATCAGCAGCAACAACATGGGGCTTCAAGTGCTACATCCTTGCCTACATCACAAATTGGGGGCATGTCACTCCCCTTGGGACCGCGAGGTCAGGGATCCTTCCTTCAAGACCCTAATAATCTATCGCAAGTGCAAAAGAAGCCAAGATTGGATGTCAAGCAGGAAGATATTTTGCCGCAGCAGGTGTTGCAACAACTGCTGCAAAGACAGGACTCCATGCAGTTGCAAAGCCGAATTCCACAGCTACAAAACATGTTTCATCAACAGAGACTGAGGCAACAACAGCAAATTCTCCAATCCATGCCACCATTGCAGAGAGCCCAATTACAGCAGCAGCAGCAGCAGCAGCAGCAGATGCAGTTGAGGCAGCAAATGCAACAGCAGGCCATGCAACCAGCATCTTCCCTGAAGCGTCCCTTTGATGGGGGTATCTGTGCTCGTCGGTTGATGCAATATCTATATCATCAACGGCAACGCCTTGCAGTAAGTTCTTGCTTTTGTTTGCTAACTTTGTAGCATGTATCTTTTTTTTTTGGTGTTGCTAATTTGCGTGGCATTTTTTTCATACTTATTCTTGTTTTCCTAGGTAAATATGTATGCTCATATATTTATGGCCCGATTTATAAATTAATTTTAATTAAGTGGTTCCTGAAGCATAAATGAGTTTTTAATCTTGTAATTTACTTCTATTATTTTAACAGGAGAACACTATTGCATATTGGCGGAAATTTGTGGCAGAGTACTATTCTCCACGTGCAAAGAAAAGGTGGTGCTTGTCATTATATGACAATGTTGGGCATCATGCGCTCGGTGTTTTCCCCCAGGCATCTATGGTTAGGATTATTTTTTTCACAGTATTTCTATTTGGTTTTTACCTAATAAGTCATTGGGCTTCATACTGATATAAGTGCATGGATTCCTTTTATTTTTTCTGAAGTTGCATGTGTTAGTTTTTCCATTTCTTCATGGTCAAATGCTGGTTGAAAGCAAATTCAAAATATAGCAGCTTCAGTAATCACTTGTTTCTTTATGGACATTATATTGACATCACCTGCATATAATAGTCCTTTTGTTTCTTTTATCTTATTTTTCAGGAGGTGTGGCAGTGTGACATTTGCGGCTCTAAGTCTGGAAGAGGTTTTGGTAAGGGAATTTGGATGCTTTGTAGTAATGGCTGTTGTTCCTCAACAAGATCATTCCCATACTGTAATTCTTGAAACGTTTTCACATAAAGAATGACATTGAAAACCAGTGACTTGATTTTAGTAGGAATTGCATGTTAGAGAATAATCTAGCACCATAAGTTTACGGAATCCTTTTACTTTGTGCAAGAATTTTTTGTAATTTGAGTATCTTGTGTAAACTTGCAGTCAAACTCTGTCCACTCTTTGAGTTGATCAAACACAATTTTATGAAAGTCAATACAATATGCATAGGTAAATAGAAGACAAAAAAGCATGATCTCAAACTCAATTTTCTTTTGGGGAACTATTGCTCTTCTATTGGAGTGTTAATGCAAAAAAATGGAATAATCTTGCATCTTGACTTAAATTTTTTTTTTTTTCACATAAAAATTGAGAATGCATATTCCCATTGGCCATCAAGTACTTGTGTTGACATGAAATGATACGATACAGGCCTGGGTTCCAAATCTGGATCTCTAGGGGTGAAGAATTGGAACGTGGCAAGACTGATACACTTTTGACACTTAACAATTGTTTCTGGTCTAATATTTTACCTGTCCACCTTTTATCCCTTATTGTTATCTAGGTGTTTTCTCTTGGTATGTTCTTTGTGCACTTGTATATTATCTATACAATCTGCTGTGAGGGAACATAATATATCATTCGTGAAAAGGAATGGAACATATCTGGGTGGTTCCATTTTCTGGATCTTTATTTTCCTTGGTTCTGGATAAGCCCACAGTTTTAAATTCAGAGCTTTTATGGCGGTTTGTTGTGCTATCTTCTAGCCACCTTTTTTTAGGTCATTAAATTCAAATATGTAGATTTTGGTTGATGAAAAAAGTATAAACATCATCAAAGAGCCATCTGCAGCTTGTTAGTTACAAAACAAAGAGAAAAAAAAGAAGCTAAAATGTATGTTTTGGTTCTATTCAACAGATGTTCTTGATTGGAATGTTAACATGACAACATATTGATTCCATATTTTTTGTTAGCCATAAAAATACTCCTTCGGCCACTATCCAGATTCTGTTCAACACTCAACTTAGACATTACTGCTATAACTCAAGCATCCTTATGATTCATTTATTCTGGAGATATAACTGCGCATGTTATGGGGTATGTTTTGCAGAGGCAACTTTCGAAGTACTCCCTAGACTTAATGAAATCAAGTTTGGAAGTGGTGTCATTGATGAGCTTTTGTTTTTGGACATGCCACGTGAAATTAGATTGCCTTCTGGAATAATGATGCTGGAGTATGCAAAAGCAGTTCAAGAGAGTGTATATGAGCAACTTCGTGTTGTTCGTGAGGGTCAGCTTCGTGTTATATTCACCCAGGACTTAAAGGTCAATATGATAACTGTTTCTTATACAAGTATTGACAATTTCTAAATTTCCTAATAACCTGCCAGTACTTCTATTCATTTTAGATACTGTCTTGGGAATTTTGTGTACGTCGTCATGAAGAACTTCTTCCACGGAGGGTGGTTGCACCACAGGTATTCTGTTTGAAACATCATGTTCATTAAAAGTTCCACTAGTTTGTTTTCGTGGAGGAATGCTTCCTAGAGATGAATACATCATTGTTACCCCGCCAAAGAAAAGCATGGGAAAACGAATAGAAAAATAGAGGGCACAATAATGTCTTGTCTCATAGCTTGGTTGTTAATTGGATTATGTGGCTGTGAACACTCTTAATCTGTGAAGCAATTCAAAAGATAAGTGTGGTTGATCTTCTATAACAGCTATGAAGTTTTAGATAAGAATTACTGGATTCAACATCAGTTATCAGCGTGATTTGAGCCTCGGATTTTGAAGATTCTAGTTATATTTTTAACTTAAATACCTGAACGCTTTTGCAGGTGAATCAGTTGCTCCAGGTTGCACAGAAATGCCAGAGCACAATTGCTGAAAGTGGATCTGACGGGGTTTCTCAACAGGATTTGCAAACAAACAGCAATATGTAAGTAAATGAGCATTCACTTAATTCTTTCCTAATAAATTGGGTGCTGCTTATGCAATCTTTCTGGCTGAAGCTCTTTGACTGAAAACACGAGTGACTAGGTCCCTCACAGATCACATCCTTGAGGCTTTATGTCCAGAAATAAAAAAACATTTGTTTTGTGCCTGGAGTTGTGATAGACAAGAACTTCCTACTTGCTAAGTTGTTTTGCTAACTCAGCCCCTCTGCCTCTTGCGATATAATAAGTGTTCGAGGTTCAAGGTATCTAATGTTGATCCTGCTCAAATGGAAGTTGTCGACTGACGATTTGATTATGTCCTTGAGCATTTTGGATGAAGTCTCAAGATTTGAATCTGTATACTAGAACTTGCAGCTGTGACTGTTTACCATTCTAGACCGTGGCCCTCTTGTATCTTTCTGTTTTGGTGGAGCATAAAATCATGTAGCTCTCCTTGGGCATGGCATTCATAAAGCACCCTGTCTCAACTCTTGAATGAGCTTTAAATGCTAAGGGTACATTATTTTGGTAGTTTCATTTACTCTGTATTTTGAATTTCAACAGAAGGCTATATCAAATATGATGTTAATATTTGGTTTGCACAGGATTGGATTATAACTACGGTTAGTTAATACTAATCCACCGTTGATTTTTTTAAGGGTTCTGACGGCTAGTCGCCAGCTTGCGAAGAGTTTAGAGTTGCAGTCGCTGAACGATTTGGGTTTTTCCAAAAGATATGTCAGGTGTCTGCAGGTATAACTTTCACTCTTTCTGGATCTGAATTTCTGTATTGATAGAAAACTTTGATCTATGTTTTATGATTTCTTTCTCCAATTTATTACAGATCTCTGAGGTTGTCAACAGCATGAAGGATCTGATTGATTTCTGCCGGGAGCAAAAAGTTGGGCCTATTGGTAATTTCCTTTTGTGACTGGTGTTACTATATTTATCTGTTTTTACCTATATATTATGGCTTCATTTCTGGGCCTGCCATATTCTAGGAAGTTCCTTGGGAATAATATATTGTCATGCATGTCAGTTCTTTCTCAAGTTTAATATCTAGTTATAGTAAAAAAAAATTAAAAAATGGGAGCGCTTGTCTGTTTTGGCTTCTACTTTCTTCTGTTATTATTTGTCATGGTTTGTGTTGTAATTTTCATTAGTTTCGAAGGTTTTTTCATGTGGGCATATTTATCTGCTGCTAGGAATTTCTTTTCTTTTCTTTTTTCTTTTTCTTTTTTCATATAACATCTTCTAATGTTTGCATTTTATCAACATGAAGGTCGCACCTCCAATGATTTTTGATCAGACACTGGCCCTGTTCTGTTTCATTTCTCTTATATTTGATCAATATATTTATTTTAGACAGCTAAAAGTTGTGGTTCATTTTTGTGCACCTTGACTATTCTGCTTTGTTTTTCTGTTGCCTGCTAATTTTTGCTACAAGAGAAAACCATTGTTTTGCTCATAATGTGCATAGAGACCTGATGTGGACCATTGTCTGCAGAGGGCTTGAAAAGTTATCCTCGGCATGCGACTGCAGCTAAGCTTCAGATACAGAAAATGCAGGAAATGGAGCAGTTAGCAAGTGTTCAAGGTCTGCCAACTGATCGAAACACCCTCAATAAGCTAATGGCATTACATCCTGGAATAAACAGCCATGTGAATACCAACCATCAAATGGTTGGTCGAGGTACTTTAAGTGGTCCAGCACAGGCTGCTTTGGCATTAACAAACTTCCAGAATCTGCTCAGGAGGCAGAACTCAATGAATTCAAACTCCAGTTCACAACAGGAGGCTGCTTCACCATTCAATAATTCTAATCAGAGTCCATCCTCAAACTTTCAAGGAACCGCTAACTTCATACCTGGATCCATGCAGAACTTACCTGTGAGTGGCTTTTCTAGTCCACATCTACCTCCCCAACAGCCCCAGCAGATGCAGCAGCGCTCATTGAGCTCTAATAGCTTACTCCAACAGAGCATTCCACAGTCCTCCCAAGGCAACCAGGCCTTGCAACCACACATGATCCAGCAGCTGTTGCAGGAAATGTCCAATAACAGTGGGGGAGGAGTCCAACAACATTCCCTCTCTGGACAGAGTGGGAATGGTGGCATGACAAGGAGTGGATTGGGTTTTGGAAGCAACACTTTGGCAACACCTCCAACTGCTTCCACTGTGTCTGTAGGTGCTGGAGGACTTGCACCAAGCCGGAGCAACAGTTTTAAAGCCGCTGCAAACAGTGATTCTTCAGCAGCTGGTGGCAACAGTGGGTTTAACCAGAAAGTGCTAGATTTGCCTCCAAATCTTCATCTGCAGGACGACCTGGTTAGTGATATTGCCCATGAGTTCACTGAAAATGGTTTTTTTAACAGTGACCTTGATGATAACATGGGTTATGGTTGGAAGGCGTGACTAACAGGGTTGGACCAGTTGCTTGCTCTCAAATGAGCGAGTGTTGGCCATCTGTATTTGTACAGAATATTCAAATAGCTGCTTCCCCCCACCCTGTCTCCAGCTTTTCTAATGATGGGATTTGTTGCAACATACCAGGGACTTGTACTTCAGTAGGTAATTAGGTTTTTTCTATTTTTGTTTTTTTGGCCTTCTCCCTTTTCTTTTGAGGGTTTTTTTTTTTAATCAAGTCACTGCAAGTGTATTCTATTGAACAAAAAACTGGAACAGCTAATGTGATATCTAAATGAGTTCTCCATATTGTATTTAAAGCTTCTCATGAGCTGAACAGCTTATCTAAATGTGGTTCTTGATGATGTTCACATACCATTTTACAATCCTGTTCCATTAATTATTGATAGGGCTACAAAGATGGTGTTTTAGGCAGGGAAACATAAAGAAGAGGGGGGATTAGGGCAGCTTCGGCTTCTTGCATGAAAACCCTAGAGAAATCAACCTCCACCTAAACTAATAATGATTCTTCTATCCCGGTGCCCTTCATGCTCTCCTCGTTTACTAGTGCTGGAACAGGAAGAATCCTGGGCCACAACCTTTATGACTTGAGCCACTTCCCCTGTCTAGGTGGATTGCCATAGTCTTGCTAATTGGTGCTAAATTAATCCCAGCTTGCGTCGAACTATGTTCATTACTTCTATGATTGATCTATGGAGATGTGAAGGCCTTGGAAAGTGATTGTCATTTATGGGGAATGGCCGCTGTGTGTCATTTGTGACCAAAATCCATATCAATCTTGTCCCATTCCATATGCGTGGAGCTTTCCAACTCCATGGAAGAGTCCTCTACCTCTCTTTTGTCGGCAACATTTCATCCGTTTTCTAGGAGTTTGGCCAACACTTAAGTATTGGATCCAAATCGTGAACATAGCTGTCCTTTATGGATGTCAATTCTATTTATTTGAGTAAACACGAGATAATTAACCCGTGCTAGGTTGTGAATGTGAATCTGGTTAAATTTTTTTTAAATATAAAAAAATATATTTAAATATTGCTGATATTTTTTTTCTAACAAATTTTTTTTAAATAACATGAGAGTTGACCGGATATAACTTGATTGAATTTACAGGTTCAAAAGCAATCCATAAAACTTATTAAGAAATAGTTTGACTAAAAAACATTCTAGATGATATTTTTTTTAATATTAAAATAATAATATATTGGATTGACTTGGGTCAACCCGGGTTAACATGTTAAATCCGCGATTTGGTTAATGAGACTATGATAATCTTTTAAAAGCAAATCAAAATAAATTATGAAGCCTAATTCTCAATCAAACCAATGTTGAAGGATGAAATTGAAAAAAATCAATTAAAAAAGGATTTAA
>Ga0307517_10015131_pt1 | contig 10275 bp, 3 predicted proteins | sample 23_EM_MG_FD_194515 | JGI IMG/M metagenome (GOLD analysis project Ga0307517, IMG submission 194515) | Populus trichocarpa ectomycorrhiza microbial communities from riparian zone in the Pacific Northwest, United States - 23_EM | ecosystem: Host-associated > Plants > Roots > Unclassified | place...
GAGTTACCTGGTTAACTCGTCAATACAATTTAGATAACTTTAGTGATTTCAATCAAATTAGAAAAGAATAGGACTTATGCAAAATATTTATCTTCCTAGTTAAGGCTGCCTAGTATATATACGTGACAAGTTCACTAGAATTCCCATGCTGAGAATTGATCGCTACATGCTCTCAGTATACATGGCCATTATCCTCGGTGCCTTTGACTCCCCAGCGCTCTCATATATATGGCTACCGGCCGTTGAATTCTGAAAGCACATCCATGATCATGTGAGCCATGACCAGTACTTGCAAAGATCCAGTCAAAGCTCAAAGTCATGGTCGAATGTTTGTGTGCGCTCTGACCATGGCTTAGAGGTCATGGTGGATATGTTTCTGGTGCCTTCAGATTTCTTTAAAGTTCTGCAGAAAGGGCACATATAAAAGACTTGGGATTTGCTTCTCTCCAAGGGCACTGTGTATAAAACATGGAATTTATGTTGTTCCAACATGAGGTTCATTACCCTTGTATTGTTCAGACATGCCTCTTTGCTGTAAAACATTTATACTGTTCAGTTTGTGGCCGAGAAGTGCAACGAGAAATGGGAAAACTATATAAAAGAGAGTAATAACACAACGTGTTCGAAACACAACAACAAATGTCATCCTGCCTATCTGAAACAAAATTCCTATAAACTTGTCGGTAAACAAGATTGAAGAAGAGTTGAGTCTACAAAATTGCTTACAGCTGGGAAGAAATCAAAACTAGGAACCTCAGATACCTACACATAATGAAGATCAAGCATTAGAAGATAAGAAAATAATGATAATAAATAAAGGACTTGTTTAATTAAATCTAATGCACCTTTAATAGGAATTCAGGGCTCATCAATCAATGAATGAAGCTGCTCTCGGAATGTAGAAATTTTGTCTGCCTCAACAGCCATTACCAATCCCATTGGCTGGTAATTTTTTAGCTGTAAATTATCGAAACCAAAAATTAGCAAACATTTCTATTTTTAAAGCCATCACAAGTAAATGTCCAGGGGAAGCACTAATGCACTGCCAAAAGACTGGGTCACCTACACATCACAACAAAACAAATGGAGGTTTGTCTACGGTGACATAGTGGCATTTAGAGGTTTTTCCATCCAGGGAACTTGAGCAAAAGAATGCTGTAAACAACTATGCAAGGAAATGAAGGCAAAAAGTTTAAAACATAAATTTTACAAACAGGAGTTCCACTGGTTCCATCTTTAAGTTCAAAATCACTAGCATTCAGTTTGAAGTTGACTCTGAAATACAATCACCAACATAATTAACCCCTTTCGAGATAATAGCAAAATTACTACTTACCTCATGAGCTGTAACCTGCTCGGCATGAAAAGGAAAGTTGAAGGACCATGAACAGAGCTGAAATGTGATAGGAAACGATCAGTAAAAAGAGAAGAGGCATGATGCTATTATAGATGTCAAAAAGAATATATACCTTGTGAAAAATTTCATCTTCAGGCTTAACGTATATAATTGCTTCCTCACTATCAATACTTAACCTGTTTTTCTTCTCTGCATTCTTGTGCTGGTCATGAGAGACGAGTGTTGATTTAAGTAAAAGGTAATGGAGTTGCAAAGAGAGAGAGCAGGAGGAAGAATCTGGGGCAAGCATGCCTTGTAAATTTTGCTAACTAGTAGATATGACTTAAAGAGGAATGAATTCTGGAGCTCCTCCGTTGGCTTCAAATAAACAAACAAGAAGTTAGCTAGACAGGCAAAGTTCTCTCATGCATGTAAAGAAAGAGATATTTATTAAGCTCACCCATCCCATATTTCATCTAACCTCATCTTCTATAGCCCTGAGACTTCATCAAACACAGCATCATAAAAAGGTGGAAAAAGCTGGCGTGGAAGATTAACAACTTGTTGAGAGACCAAGAGAACCACATTGTGTGCTTGCTCTCCCAAAAGAACTCTCAGATCATCTTTTATGCCCTTTCTCTTGGCATACTGTGAGCAGGTTCTCCTTGAGCTCTGCGACACATTTATGATCCTGGTAATAGCAGAACATTGTTAGCCAGCACAAACTGAAATGTAACAGATTTGAAGGGATGCTAATTCTTGGTTAATAAAGTGGCACTAATCACCTAACATACCATTCAAACCGGAAAGGGCAGTTAACAAAATTGGTAACAATGTTAGGTTTCAAATTAAGATAATTCAATGTTGTAGCCACAGTCGGGTTCAGGTTTGGGGATCTTTACAAAAAACAAGAGGGTCAACACCTCATAACTCACTAAATAATGAGGGTAAACTTGCCACAATGATTTGCCAAATTTTAATTGACATGAGATTAGCCATTGAAACTGAATATAGAAAAGGGTGGGAGGAGCATCTCAAAGAGCAAGTTACTTGCCTTATATCTCCCCAAGTTTAAGGGCAGAAACAACAGAGAAAAGTCCATTATCTTCATCATCCTCAATTTAAGATTAAAACTAGACTTGAAATGCCCAAAACAACACAAGTAAAACAATTCAACAGCAATGAGAAAACATTGTACTAAGCTAAAGCTATAAATTCCATCACAACAGACAAAACAGAACCAACCCAGCAAACAATGTTCTTATTTCATGCCAATTGAACAAAAAAACACAGACACAAACATAGCAAAGGTGAAATCTTTGCAAGCTTAGTCCTAACCCATATTGTCAAATCCTTCTCTAACAAAGAAACGAACTTTGTGTAGCATCAAAGAAAAGGCAACATAAAGTGAAAGATGAACAATTTACCTTATCAAAGACAAGTTTGTCGAGAGACAGAACGTTACAGTAAGCTAAAGCTTTGATCTTTCTTCATTGTTTGGGGTTTATGAGAGGTTCTATTGTTCTCTGTTTTCTCATCTCTCAAAAGTTTCAATCTTTCCCATGTTTACTTTACTGGGCCAAAGACAAAATATCCACTTGGCCTCAGCTGCTGACAGGAAAACTATTATCAGTGTACTTTGGTCAATTGCTTGTTATTTCTAATCGCAGTTATTTCAGTGCAATCCTCAACCTATCAATTTAGCCCTTACGTGTCATAATTACCAATATTAATTAATTTCTTAACTAATTAATTAATCATTTTATTCAATTTCTCAAAATGCATGTGTAAAAATAAAATAAACAAGTAGGCAACAACAGACACAACCCACTAATCATTTAAAACATGTTTTCTACCTCGCTGATCTTTTCCTTTCTAACATAGTTTTTTTTTATAAAAAATTTCATAAAATAACACAGGCAATATTTTAAACAAACCGGCACAAATTCAAATGAAAAATAAGAAAAAAAATTAAAATATTTTTAAATAAAAAATATTTTCTAAAATATCATATATATCATAGTACCAAACATAGTCATTATATTTTCAAGATTTGTGTCATCCTGGCGTATGATTGCTAGATGATGCACTGTCCGAAATGCCGAGCCTTAGATGTGTACCAATATCAACTCACCTGCTTCAAACGTGCCACAAATATTTTTGTAAAAAGTAATTTTTTTCTTCAATTCAGCTTTTTTTTTTTCAATTTTTTTTCTAAATTGATTTTTTTTAAAATCATCTCAGTTGTTTTTATATAGATCAAGTTGACTCGATTAGATCGAGACAACTCTCACACGGTTTAATTTTAAACTTGAACAAGATAAAAAAATAGATTAAGAGATTTTTTTGTATCAATTTTATCATTATAATTTTTTTATCGATCGGCTAGGTTTGTTTTTGAACTGATCAATTCAATTAAATTATATTAAGATAATTTTTAAATAATTTAATTTTAAATTCAAATTAAATAAAAATTCAAGCAAAAAAGTTTTTAAATTAACCCTGAAATAAATTTAATAATAATATTAAATAATTATTCATAACATGAATATTTTTTATTATATTCAAAATTTATTTTGATATGATCCGTAGCGTTGCACAGACATCTAAACTACCGCTTCGTAATCAATTACTTGCCTGATACTGATAGCCCATTTAGAGTTAAGAATGACAACTTAAATCATTACGTAATGTATGAAACTGAAACAAATAATGCCCTAATTTCTGCTAGGGATTACTCCTCCATTATGCTGTTCACATATTTTCCTATTATTGCAGATGTGAATGGATGAAGGAGAAAATTGAAACCAAGGACCAAATTGATATAAACCAAACTTATGGGATAAAACTGACACCCTTTAAACCCTAAGGGTAAATTAAAAAATCTCCCTTTTCTCTAAGCTCCTCTAAGAGGAGGATTTCGAATTTTCATTGAAGAGAAGCGTATGGGCTGATCACGTAATTTGAAGTAATGCAAGTAGTGAAATACAAAGTAAATCTTTATTTTATTTATTTATACAGACATATTCTTTATTAGAATATGCAATAATCTTTTATGACAAGTACATCTCATGGCACAACTCGATACACAGTAATTCTTTTACATACGATAAGCACATCTTTTATTATACATCATATCTTATATCTATAAATATTCAGTAATCTTTTAGAATCTACCATTACCAAGATGGAAGAGGAGGAATGCTTTGTTCATTTCTGAAGAAATTAGCAGGATCAACTGCAGTCTTCACATGCACCAACCGGTCGAAGTTGTTCTTGAAATATTTGGTACCCCAAATGCTTGCTTGTTTATAACTCGTGTATCCTAGGTTGTTCACTCCTAGGTCAAGATCTCTATAGTTGACATATGCTTGTCGGGGTTTTTTCGAAACATAAGGAGTCATGTAGCTGTAAAGCTCTCTGATCCAACTTGTATATTTAGCATCTGCCTCTATGCTTTCTTCAAACCAAATGATTGCATACTGAATTTGGAATAGAGTTCCGGCTCTATGCGGAAAGGGAGTGCTGGACTCTGCAATTTCATCCATTTTTCCTCCGTAGGCAGTGAATTGCAATTCAGCCAAGTGGACACCGACTTGGCTGAGCCTTTCCCATATTCCTTCAAATGCAATTTCAGGTATAGGTTCCGTAACAAAGTCACTTTTTCCTATGAAAAAGCTCGAGGAATATCTCCTACTAAGCAACACATCCAAGGATGAATTTCGTGGAAATTGAGCAGAGTAAACCGTAGACTCGATCCAACTCATTTCAATGCAATCTTCTTTCACCAAACCAAGCTCGGGAAAGCTCTCTTGCATCAACGAAAGAAGCCTATCGACTCCACCAAGAAACAAGGAAGTGAATGCGGCTTGTATCATTATCTTTCCTTCTTGATTAGAGTTCGCTCTATATATGAAAATTCTTGAGAACAAATCATCGTCGAACTTTTCGATCGCATATTGCCATCGATGAACGAGTTTTGTTGCATCTTGTTCTGTTAGTATTCTTGTGACATTGAATACTGTCACAATAGCTGGAACTGGAACCAATTCTAGTTTCCATGCAACAACTACTCCAAAGGTATTACCTCCACCACCTCGAATAGCCCAAAATAGATCTTCTCCCATTGATGCTCTATCAAGGATTCTGCCTTTAACATCGATTAATTGTGCATCGATTATATGATCTACAGCGATGCCATATTTACGCATGATCATGCTAGTTCCTCCTCCGCTAATGTGCCCACCAGCCCCCACTGTAGGGCAAACACCTGCTGGGAAGGCAAGAGTTCTACTTTTCTCCGCGATTCCGTAGTAAACTTCGCCTAGAGTGGCCCCAGTTTGAATCCATGCAGTTTTATTTGCAACATCAACAGTAACTGTTCGCATATTGATTAGATCAATGACCACAAAGGGTACTATAACCGCAACATAGGAGAGACCCTCATAGTCATGGCCACCACTTCGAACCCTAATTTCCAGGCCATGTTTTTGGGAACACCTAATGGTAGCTTGTATGTGAGCTACATTCAAAGCTGTAACAATAACAAGTGGTTTCGGGGTTGCACTTGTGTTGAACCTGCTGTTTCGTATAGAAAACTGCAAGACTGATGAATATGAGGAGTTGATTGGGGTGTAAATGACCTTAGAAATGGAGTTAAAGTTTTGAGACTCAAGGCATTGAAGAAAATCCTCATGACGGTCAGCAGAAGCTACCCTTGAGAATGAAAACAGAAAGATAAGTAGGAAAGGGATCATCAAAGAACTTGGAGAGTTCATGATTCTGATAATCTTTTGTGCACACAGAAAGGTGCTAGAGGCTCCCTTATTTATATAGTTCTTAACGTGCTTGTTTGTGAAATTCTTTTGCCCCATAAATGGAGAAGATGGTGACATTTCAACCACGATCAAATTTCCAAAACACGGATCATAGCCAACTTGTATGACAAGACACGAAGTTGACCACTTGTGTTATAGCATTGGCTTGCTTAGTATTTTCCTGCTCTATTACATGGGCAATGACAATCTAGCCATCGAAATTTCAATAAACTGTTTTTGGATTTATAGATTGTAAGTTGATGGGCAATGATCGGTATCTACATTAAACCATTAATTTCTTGTTTGAACCCTGCCCTTAATTTTAAAGCTATGTCATCCTAATGCCTGCTAAATAGAAAGATTTTATTTCTTGATAATTATCCAAAAAAATAGAGAGATTTTATCAATGTTCATGAATAATAAATCATAAATCAACTATCCAATCGAAAAAATTGGGTGGTTCAAGCTTCAAGTAAATTTACTAAGAAAATAATCAATTGGTTTTTATAACTATCGAATAGACTAAGTTTCTTGTTATTAATTCTTAATTACTTCTGTAGATAACCCCAAGCTTCCATATCCATGCATGCATGGTTGGCAGGCAAATTTTCTGTTTGATAGGATCTTGTTTGTTTTCCATTATATCAAAAAATCTTTCTCTCCGAACAGAATTTTTTTATTGTCAATTTTATGCACGGAATTCTCATCATTGTTTGCCAAAACAAGAGATTTCCCATTAAGATAATCCTATAAACGTCCAATGCGATTATTGTCCTTCAAAATGATCCAGCTGATTTTCAAAGTTAAAACGTACAAGATTATTCCAAGTTGAGTTTAGTTGGTCAAAAAAAAGAAATTTCTTTGCAGTCTATTATTAATTACTTGAGTTAAATCTTGTAGTTTAATTTCTTGAATTATCTTTTAAGGGATTGAATGTAGTGAATAATCTTTGGTAAGGTATATATAATTTGGTCCAACTTGAGATTAATTTAGCCATCTCTAGCATGTCAAATCGTATAAAATCATGATTCATTGAACATTACTGGAATATATCATGTCTCAAATTCAAATTAGGCTAATGATTTGTTGCTTCGTCAAGCTTGATCTGTCGTCTACTGTGTTATTCTCGGATCCCACTCGCTTTCAACAAATTATTGGTGCTCTTTAGTATCTCACATTTACTAGACTAGACATCTGCTATGCTGTCAACAAGGTCTGTCAGTTTATGCATGCTCATACTGAGAGTCATTGAGCTGCTGTTAAACGTATCTTGCGCTACTTGAAAGGTACGTCATCTTATGACATCCACCTTACTTGTGGCTCCTTTTTATCACTTCATGGATTCACTGATGTCGATTGGATAGGGAGTGTTGATGATCGAAAATCTACTGGTGGATATATTGTTTTTCTTGGTACCACCCCTGTTTCATGGAAATCTGGGAAGCAATGCACTGTTGCTCGATCCTCTACTAAAGCACAGTATAAAGCTTTGGCTGATGGTATTGCTGAGGTTCTTTGGTTACGCTATCTTCTGACAGATCTGTGCTTTTTCCCTAGTTCTGTTACTACTATCTAGTGCGATAATTTGAGTGCTACTTATGCGTCTGCTAATCTGATTTTTCATACTTGAACAAAACATGTTGAAGTTGATTATCACTTTGTTCATGATCGGGCGGCCAAAAAGAAGATTCAGAGTCGCTTCATCTCCTCCAAAGATCAATTAGCAGATGTTCTTACTAAGCCACTCTCTTACTCTACATTTGCTCTTTTACGTTCCAAGCTTCATATGGATAACCCACCTTCAGCTTGAGGGGGTATATTATGAAATATGTTAGAATAGAAAATATTTTATTATTAATTTATTGACTTATCGTGTGTAGTATGCTACACCATAACACATGTACTGCTCTAATTATATAAATAGAAGAGGTGGCTATCTCATTAGGTTAAGATTCTCAATTATCACAAATCTTGTTTCAACTTAATTTAACCAAGCTTTGTGCCATCTTCGACACTTCTTGTTCATGTCTTTTCATAGGCATTGGATGAGGGTTTTGTTTATATAGTTTTGATGCTTCGATACAAGTTATCATTTGTGTGAAGCTCAATCACAAATTTGAATTTAGCTTTCTTAGGAAGGGTTAATTTGATTATGAATTTTTTAACCTTTTTATCTACGAGGTTCGTATTAGAGAAGGCATTAACTACTTAACAACTTGTTAGAGTGTCTATGACCATAAAAGGATGATACATAAATAAAACTCTTATCATAAGTAATATCTATGCATACTTCCACTTGATATATACCTATGGTAATATAAATGGCTCATCTCACCATGCTCTTTTCTTAATTTCTCAAAACTTATAACTCTATCCCCGGAGAGGTAAGGAATCTTTGTTGTCTCTGCTTTCTACTTGAGGCTTCGAGGAAGTTTGAATAAAAAAAGCACTCATCTTGGGATGAGTTTTTTACTTAGATGCTTTCAGTAGTTATCTACTTACTTTGCACTTGACTACTTAATATATATTTACAGTGGGTACAATAAGTGGTACACCAAATGTGTGTCCTTCTCAGTCCTCTAATATTAGGGAAAGGTTCTCTTGATGCTCGAATGCCCACATTGGATATGAACCAAACTATCTAATGATATTCTAAACCCAGCTCATGCCTCGCCTTAATAGGCAAATAACTCAACCTAGGTTATACTACAACCTTTGGTGGCGAAGAGTTTATATTGAGGTGCCATATTTTCTTGTCGATATGAGTTCTTGGAGAAGACCAATGTGTTATTCTTAAGAGTAATTTTTATCTGTATAACCCTTCCACTTGGTACCATCGAATCACTAAAGTGAACTTTCGTCTCTACTAGACTGGAGGGTCTTCTAATCAAGCTCTTTTCTACCTTTGCAGTCGATTGATTGTTGCCATTTCAGTTGGATGGCCTTGAATTGCAACTTTGAGACCTTAATTATCACTACCGTACGCTTGCTAATTCTTATGTCTGCCTTGATCTTGTTTTGGCTTGACTTTTATAGTGGCTTTGTGCAATTTCATATATATTCTATAATCAATTCATCCTAAAAAAAATAAAAATCAATAAACACATACATTAATAAAATAAAAATTAAATGATATTTATGGAATAGTAAGAAACTTACCATTTAATTACCCCCTTTTAGTGAAACTCCAGAGATGTTAAAACTAATTAAAGCCCCAAAACAATAAAGGCTAATTGAGCAATTAACATATTTCCAAAATAAAAAAAAAACCCAAGTAAAAGATATGGTTAAACTCTATCACACATTAATTTTGTTACGATATTCAATGGTTAAAAATTCATGAGAAAATTTTCGGTACTCTTATTGTTGGCTACATCTTTCATTGTAACTTGAATATTCATATATTGAAGAGGCATAGTCCTTAAGCCTCTCTGAAAAGAAAAATTAGTTAGTTTCAGATGAGGTACAAAGCTGATCTCTAATATATATATACTAGTTACATGCCCCCCGCGATGCCGCGTGTCAATTATTTTTTGTATTTTAAAAATAGCCAAGATCTAAAAGTGTTAAGTTTTTTTGCAAAGTTATACCCAAGAGTCTCAGGTTTGGTTGCAACGCCTAACCCAAGAGTAATGTTTATAATATTAATAATAACATTAAACTTGGGTTAACCCTTAACATAAAAGTGTCTAGACTGCAATACCAGACCCAATAGCATTGGACGTGGGTCTGGCTGCAAGGTCGTGTCATAAAAGTGTGATAATTAAATAGATTAGTTAAAAAGAAAAAAAACCAACAGGAAGAAAAAAAACTAATGAAAAAAAGAAAAAAAATATGAATTAATTGGGTTAACCCTTCAAACCAGGTTAACCCGTCATACATTGAATTCACATCGTGAAAGTTTGATAATTAAAAAGAAAAAAACAAATTAATGGGTTAACCCAGAATTAACTGGGCTAACTCGTCAAATCAGGTTAACCTGTCAAACCCGGAATCCGTGTAATGAAAGTTTGATAACTAAATAAAAAAAAAATTAACATTAACAATTTAAATCAAATGAAAAAAATTAATTAAAAAGAAAAAAACAAAAGACATCAGCCTTTTCACTGTGGACTGCACTGT
>Ga0307517_10015132_pt1 | contig 10274 bp, 12 predicted proteins | sample 23_EM_MG_FD_194515 | JGI IMG/M metagenome (GOLD analysis project Ga0307517, IMG submission 194515) | Populus trichocarpa ectomycorrhiza microbial communities from riparian zone in the Pacific Northwest, United States - 23_EM | ecosystem: Host-associated > Plants > Roots > Unclassified | place...
CGTCAGGTTAAGCAGCGAAATTCTAGGTGTAGATGGTGATCCGGACCTTAGAAATCCGGCTTTCGATCCCGGTTTTTTCAGCATGCGGATCACGAGACGGTAGTAGATTGCATGCACATGTCCCCACCGACAATAAAATAAATTCCTGTAGCCCTGCATGATCCATTCCGAGTGTCCAAAGCGAGGGAGGCGAGGAAGGAGGGGGTGCGAATGATCACTCCGGTGGCCAGTTTTTTCAATATCGGAAGCCCTGGGCAGCACCGCATCAGCATTGCCGCGGGCCAACGCTCCTCGGTAGAGACCAACACCCCCATTCATACACCACTTGCAGGGATCATAATCACCCTACTGTCTTTCCCGGACCAGATATTATCGCATGGTGCTAGAGCGTGGAATAGAAATGCATACTGAACTACATAGAGCGCGTTGGCTTCGCCTCGAAAGTGTAGGCACTTAGGAGTAAAACGCGTTCGTCCGTCGCGAGACATGAGTACTGCACGACGGTGAATAACTTGTCGTCAATGTCCGAATGGACTGGAAATGCTGGCTCCGGGCGACGCTAAGGGATCTTCAAGGCCGAAACTTGGTAAAGGTTACCGATTGGAGATCACGGGGAGGCCAGTCCGCCGGATGATGCCGGAACCATCAAGTGCGCAAAGAAGTGGTATTGGCACTTCGCCCCCGGTCATCGCTTCCTAACAAAGGTGGAGTTGCGGCTGAATGGCTCAGCCAAACCTTCCCACAGTGAATCACAGCCTTCTCCGGTGTCTGTCCTCGATTCCCCCGTCTTACGATAAACGGGAATATTTTATTGGGCTCAGTTGATGAAGCGATCTGTAGCCCGACCGGGCTTAGGCCCAAGTAGGTTGAGCAGATCCATGCTTCAAAGCTTCAAACAAGACATACTTTCTTCTCCCATTGCCGTAGTGAACTCATCAAAAACAAAACAAAAGACAGGACTTAAAGACTACCGCTACCGGAGAAGAGACTTCGTGGGCTCAACTTGGAGAGTATATACACCATCAAGGCGATTAATTGAAACAGGTGAAAACGACGGAGTCGTTGGAGGGGGTATAATATAACCGAATAATCCCAGAAGAGGGAGTAGCGATCGAGCTCGATCGCTTGGCGCGAAAAAGAACGAAAGTGTGTGCGGAGTCCGAATCCACAAAGGAACGCGCGGAAAGAAAGGAAGGGGGTTGCAAAGGGTTAAGACACACAAATCCAGCATGGGGGAGATCCTGAGAGAGGGCGAGCGGGACGACCAAGAGGGATTACCAAGCGAGAGGAAAGCGCAAAAGGAGGGGGGATAAGGGAATACACGAACAAACCAACCGCCGGAGGGGTGTAGAATGAAGGGAGGATCAGAGCCATTCAGCGTGGCAGAGTAACACAGTACCGGGCGAGGCCAAAAGGGATCAGTGACCGAATAGCCTGAATATAAGATACATCACAGATCCGAAGAATCTGACCGCAGAAAGACCAGCCCTGGAGAAAGATTTCATCAGTGTCTGCGGAGAGCACATGGAACACGAGAACTCACAGAGCGTAAAAGAGGAAGGTCAAGTAAGGGTTGAACTTGCTTCCTTTCGTACTTCCAACGTTGTCGTTGACCCATGACAAAAAGACCGAACTTGTGAACGCGGTGATCATGATCATGTTCGTTCCGACCCAAGCCAAGACGACGTTCGTCCTGGAATTCCGGTCATTGTCAGCTTGCTTCGTGGCAGCGTCTCGCGATTCCTTCTGGGGCGGGGGAGGGTGTTTGAGGGTGTTCTTGGAAGCAGTCCAGAGTGCGTCGACGTCCTCTTGCATAGTCGGTATGTCGACGGCCATCATTTCCTTACCATCCTTGCCCTGCACCTTCGTGGCACCTCCGAGGTCCTTGGCAGCACCATTGTCACCCTTAGTACCCCACGTGACGTCGTGCAAGTTGCACATAGCGTACATCATCAGGATGTTCACGTCTGTGACACGAAGCTCAACGACAGGTGGCTGGGAGGGGAATAGAAGGGACTCACAGGAGGGTAGCAAGAACATGTACTGGATAAAGGACGTAAACATATGGTAGGGCTCCAAGTGGAGGAAGGAGCCGAAGAAGTATAGTCCGTAGGTAGCGAGCAGCGAGATGGCGATGTTCCTGAAGGTTTCATTGTCCCGGATTAACCTATCAAGAATGGGTGAGCGAGATGGGACACGCCGTTTAACGTGAAGCGGGTCATACTCGGGGAATTGCTTCCATTCATCCAATGTGTGCGGCACCGCAAGATAGACAGTGTAGCCCGCGCACCAAAGGGTGATAATGTTGCAAAGTCCAAATAGAACCATCGCGATCGAGTACGTCCATTTGGATCCTTGCGGTCGGTTTCCGAGGGAACAGACGAGGACGACGAAAATAACACCGATATAGAGCTTGAGGAAGACTTCAAAAACAATCTTGCCAGCGCCCCTAGACAGGAAGTTGAAGGCATCGTTGGAGCCTTCCGCTGTGGCGGATTCGACGAGCTGTGGGAACGGTTGTCAGGGAAACTAGTTGACCTGACCTCCGGAAGTGACACGCACGAAAAAGAAAGCCAGGTAAAAGTTTGCCAAACTCGTCCAAGTAAAGATTAGTTGTACCGCATTGTAAATGAACTCGAACTGCAGTGCGAGCTTCCTGAAGAATCCTTGTCCACTGGTCCAAATCCTAAACCAGAATACCGTGGCGTGGATGCTGGCGAACAGCGAACCGTTGAGCCACCTCCTCCTTTGAGAAATGAACTCGGCAACGGTGGTGGGAACATCAGTAGAAGCCTTGGCAGACTTGACGTATTTGAGAGTCCACGCCTCCTTCCTCTTTGTCACGATTTCGAAACAGAGGATTCGATCTTCAGCGAGGTACATGTTCCTCTCGAACAATCCCGCCTCTGTGGTTCCTCCATGCATGGCCTCTCCTTTGAAGTAGCTGGCGAGGGGTCCCTGACCGTTGGGGCCATTCAACAAGGCTTTGTATCTGTAGGCACTGAAGGCTCCGGGAAGGACGGAAATATAACCGAAGACGCTCTGGTTTGAGTGAGGGGGAGACGAAGTGTCAGTTGGTCAAAAATTAGGTAGTAGCGCAGTGCCACACTGATAACCGGTGGACCGCGCACCTCGAGGGGTTTGTCCAAGATGTTGGACATCTTGTACTCAAAGTTCTGCGACGCAGCGAGGGGGCTCGTAAGTAAGAGGCTGCACGCGCGGCCAGTGTCCACACAGATCCTGGATGTGGTAATATCAAAAACCCGAAACACTTCCCTTGATCGCGTGGAGAGACACGTACTCTCCACATGCTCCTCCAACGTGAGGGTGTTTGTCAAAACCTGGGGGACAATGTCCTCAGTAGCGCAGAGGGTGGTGAAAACTAGCCACGCACATTTCCAAAGCTCGTAAATCGACGTGCTTGTCGGTTTAGTTCCAACATCAAGCAGGATACAGACTGGTTACGGGCCGTGATCGGTCACATCAGAAGTAGGGATAAAGGGTCAACCGACCTTCAGGTTTGATCAACGGGCCGAACGCGTTGAAAAACCACCGATGGCTGTTTAGTTTCTTCTTGTTTTGTTCTTTAAGGCAGAAGACGATCTGGACAGGACAGGAGTGCATGGCGGTCTCTCCGGTGTCGGTACAAATAACACTGGAGGTGTACTCGAAGATGTGCGCGGTGACCGCCTTGCCATTGATGGTGTCTTTAGCGATGCCTTCTTGGTAACAGCCCATCTACGTGGTACGTCAAATACTGATATGGGAGTACGGGTGTCTTGGACGTACCAGGTTGAGGACTTGGAGGGTCCGTTTATTGACTTTGCTTCGGCCATCAGAAACGACGCAAACGACGACTTTCTTCCAGCCGTCTGCGCCCCACGTTTTAGATCGGTCGCGGCTGCAGAGGTGAGCGACGTTCTTGAGAACCCTGCGGTTCGGTATCAGTACTGGTTCGTGTTCGCCAGTGGGGCTGGCAACGCACGAGTTCATCGTTCGGCAGAACAGGACCTCGTCTTCATTATACATAGTCATCACAATGAAGAGTTCTGTATGCCTGCCATAGAGGTAAGGTCGAAGGCTGTACTTGGAACGCATGAAATCATCGGGGTCGCAAGTTGCAGCGGTGTAGCGCATCTTGGTCATTTCCTCGACACCGTCCATACCCTTGGGAACAATATGGGAGGGGACCTTGACGTCGAGAACAAGGTTGCCGTTCTGGAGTTCAACATGCCTGACAGACCTGCGCTTCATGAGCTTTTCCCGGGCCACGGAGTAGCCGGTGCTCATGGTAGCCGATCTGAGATTTGAGGATGGGGGATAATCCGGCTGGTACGGGAGAGGAGGGGGGACCATCTCGTATTGATTTTGAGGGTTGAGGTGAGCTTGAGAGTAAGAGGAATGGAAGGACCGATTGGACTTTGTCTCCCAGCTATATTCATAGTTGTCATGGTGTGAATGATTGGAGGCGGGAGGTGGAGGGTAATTTGGAACGGCAAAATTGGCTGGAGGTTGGTGGAAGAAAGGATCGTGTGGTTTGTTGTAAGCCATGGCTTCAAGGGAAAGGACTGGCTCTGCTCGGCAGAGGAAGATGGTGGTTGGTAGGAGGGCAGTTTGATGGTGGGCAAGTTGTTGGTTGCAGGAATTTACGTTTTGAATACAAACGAGGTGTGATGGACTACGTTTCGAGATGTAATGAGACTACAAATTAAATACTACCGAGACTAGGAACGCATCGTAGTCTACCGTAGGGTGAATTCTCCGTGCCGATAGCCGCCGTCGGACCTTGAAAAGGCGGATGTCGACTGTAAAGAGCGGGGCGGCCTCGCTTCCCTCTTCTCACCACCAATTCCCCTCTCCTCTCTCGCCTTCTCCCCACTTAACCCATCTCTGTTTCTCCTCTGTTTCCCCCCAAACCCATTCACCTCCAAATCTTTTCATAACGGTATTTTTTTCCCTATTTTATTTGCTTTATTTGCCCGGTTGCGCCTCATGGTCTCAGCCTTCTCGAGGCGATCCCTCACTCTCGTCCCAAACGACCCGTTCCTCCTCGAGCCTCGGCCCAGCTACCGCCCTGTGACTCGTTCGACTCTCCTGGCTGCTCACCACGCGCAATCGCCTCCATCTGCATAATCGTGGCGACCGCCGGGGAAACCATTCATGGAACCTTCGGTGGCCTTTCTGATGGCCACGATTCACTTTCTTTTACCCTTTTACCCCCATTGCTCCCTATTTTCTATTTTCGTTCTCCTTTTGCCCCCATTTCCCGTCACTTCTGCGGCTGACACCCACTCCTCCAGACCTTACTAGTATCCAATGGCCGACGCCTCCTCTCATAGACTCGACCTCCGCGTCGGTGGAAAGTACAGGCTGGGCAAAAAAATTGGCTCTGGTTCTTTCGGTACGTGCCACGCCCCCGCGCCCTGATGAATGAGGGCTGACACGTACCATCCCCCTCACTCACTTACCCCCTTATCCCCATTAAATAACAGGTGACATCTACCTGGGAATTAACATCATCTCCGGTGAAGAGGTCGCCATCAAGCTCGAGTCAGTCAAGGCCAAGCATCCGCAGCTTGAGTACGAGTCGAAGGTCTACAAGACCCTTGCTGGCGGCGTTGGCGTTCCCTTTGTCAGGTGGTTCGGTACCGAATGTGACTACAATGCAATGGTCATCGACCTTCTGGGTCCTTCCCTCGAGGACCTCTTCAACTTCTGCAACCGCAAATTCTCTCTCAAGACAGTCCTGTTGCTCGCTGATCAGCTGGTACGTGGTCGATCCACCGATTGCCCCACAGCTCCCGATGCTGACTGTTACTCTACAGATCTCTCGAATCGAGTACATCCATTCCCGCAACTTCATCCACCGTGATATCAAGCCGGATAATTTCTTGATGGGAATCGGCAAACGTGGCAACCAGGTCAATGTCATCGACTTTGGTCTCGCCAAGAAGTACAGAGACCCAAAGACCCACCTTCACATTCCCTACAGAGAGAACAAGAATCTGACTGGCACTGCTCGCTACACCTCCATCAACACTCACTTGGGTGTCGAGCAGGCTCGCCGCGATGATCTCGAATCGCTCGCTTACGTTCTCATGTACTTCCTCCGTGGCTCTCTCCCCTGGCAAGGTCTCAAGGCCGCTACCAAGAAGCAGAAGTACGACAGGATCATGGAGAAGAAGATGACCACGCCCTCTGATCTTCTCTGCCGTGGCTTCCCAAACGAGTTTGCAATCTTCCTGAACTACACTCGGGCCTTGAGGTTTGACGACAAGCCTGACTACTCTTACTTGAGGAAGCTCTTCCGGGATCTCTTCGTCCGTGAAGGATACCAGTACGACTACGTCTTCGACTGGAGCGTTCAAAGGGGCGTCCAGGACAACGGTGCTGGACCCAGCAAGAGTGGAGTAGGAAGGAGAAAGGTTCTTCAGGAGGAAGACGCTCCTGAGCCCAGGAGCAGCGACCGCATGTGAGATAATTTCCCGATCTAATCTCCTGATTACTCATTCGTGATCTCAGGCTTCGTTCCCACACCCGTCAACAGCAGGCAACCACCCCCGGAGCTGTAGGTCAACAACGCAGCGGTCGCGGACGTGATGGTGGTGACATCTGGTAAATGGCCAGCCGTCTGGGAGGGTATACCCGTTCCCTCCCCCTCGTCCATGTTTTGTCCGTCCTTCTTCCCCATGGCACGTCCGGCGACGTTCGGTACGTCGGTGTGTAGAAGCATTTGGAAGCCGTGTGTGTGTTGGTGTTGTCGTGTTGCAGTCTGCTGGAGAAGGCGTAGTGAGGAGGCATATAGGAGGGATTAGTTGATGACTATGGTCGAGGATCCTCGCCACGGCACTCCACGGTTGTGACGTGCTACGGGAAGTCTAGCATCTGAAACCTCTGCGTGGTCATCGGTCTATACGCGCAAGTCCGAGCGGCGTTCTTCTAATCCTCTCATTTACCCTTCGCTCCCTCAGCATCTTTCCTTTCTCAGGCCAAGTGACGAAATGTTTCCCCTGTATCAGCCCTCCTTCAATTATCCATTCATCGAACGATATTCATCAATATCCAAACCGCCAATACGATCCTTCTCTCGCCGCCAGCGGCCGTCAATTCCCCTGACTCCCCACCGGGTGCGGGTCAGGAGGCTCAAGGTCACATGTGACTTGGCCAGCGACAGTGTGCTTTTTGGATATTTTGTTTCTTGCATTCTTCTCAGACCAAACGGACGCATTTTCCTTTCAAGCACTTCCCCTTTTATCCCCCGCGCATTCGGGGATGTGTCGCCTTGTTCCCTCACCATGTTTGTACCCTTTGGATCAACCTTTTTTCAGAGCTGGATTTGTTTTATTATCTCCCTCCCCTCCCGCTTCCTCACTCAACCCCATTTATGCGCCTTTGGTCCGTGTTCTCCCAAGTTGGAGTGGTATTTACGCATGGTCGTTCATGCACTTTACTCGTTATATGATACATGATGTTCAGGCTTCTCTTTCTTCATCCCCACTCCCCCATCCTCCCCTAATATCCTTTCTTTAGCACTGGTTCGGATTCTGTTACGCCTGTTACGCCTCCTCTTCCCGGATTTCGTCGTTGGGACAGGAGAGGGCTCCGAGTCGCGCGTCGGGCTGCGGTCGCGTGTGTGCTGCGTGTGTGTAATGTACGTGGATCGTAGTAGTTGCTTGGTGTGAGGTAGCACGAGTTGAATAGACGTTGTTCGAACGCGAATTGTTGCAGTGTCGAAAGAATAAAAGGTTGATTACAGTATAATTAGCGTCGACCACACCAAACACGCGGAGCGCAGTCCGACAAACTTTGGCTCCTTCCACTGCAGTTAGGATCCGGAAACCGAAGGAATACGCGTGAAGCAAGCGTGGCTGTTCCGAAGCTCAATTGAATGGGCCGCTGTTCGCACCACACGGAGCGCTTCAAGGCTAGGAAGCCAGAAGAATGGCAACAGGAAAAAGCCAGGCAGCAGTTCGCATCTGGTTCGATAAGAAAGGGCACAGAAGGCATGCATCTCTACAATTGTCAATCAAGACACCGTTTTACGCCGGTTTAAACCTAGAGGATATGAAAGGCCGTGATCAGATCTCTCGTTCGCACAAACAACGTGGTGATCGAGGGAGGAAGGAGAGCGGTGGTCAGATGGAACGGTTTATCTCATGGACATTTTGGGGCGTTACTCCCGTCCTCGACGAGCTGGGTTAAGGTTTCGAGCGAGTGCGCTCTTTATCATCACGATGGAAAGGGAAGAAGATGAAACACAGGAAAGAGGGAGACGTACGGAAATGAGGCGAATTAGACCAGGCACTCGGAGGAGAATGAATGCTTCCAGGTGCGAACGTGTGTGGTCGATACAAGTCGAGCCTAACGAGAGTGGCCATTAGGGGGGTAGCTCGGGCATTCTCCCAGCCTGAAAATTTCAGAAAATTGTTCATCGTGGGGTGACGGCAACCCTCTTCTGTACACGTGATCTACCACCCGGGGACATCGGGAACAAGAAAAGCCCCGAATGCCGGACAAATCCTCCTGAACCTACGAACCACAGAACACGATTTCATGCCACACGACCACCGAAGTGCCCAGTAATGTCGAAGAAGGGGGAGACGATCCAACGACAAGGTAGCCTCTTGTCCCGACCCATCCAGCCCCAAGTTCAGAGGAGGGGAGAATATCTCTACCCTGACGAGTTGGAGGTTTTCACAGCACCAGAAGCTGATATTCTTCATGAGATACGATTTAGGAGGCTGAAAAGACTTGGGATTTATGGGAGAGCAACTCGGCTATTATTACAATCGAAAAGTAGTGTTACATTGTCTGCGGGTCTACGAGCCGCACTTGCAGTCACCCTGCTTGCAGTTGCAACTAGAATAGGATGTAACCGACCAAGCCTCGACACGAACAGGAGAGCGGGTAGAAGACGACGTACGTAGGGGTACACTTGCAGTTGGCGCTACCGCAGTGCTCGTTAACTGGGATGTCGATGTTCAATTGCTAGAGACCGGCCATAAGGAAACGTCAGAAGTTCGGGGAGAGTCAGTCAGACTGACCATGGTGATTTTGGGTGTGGACGTTTCGGTGTGAGCAAGAGGAAGAATCGTAAGGGTCCGGAGGGGTTCTGTCGCATTTATAGGCGGTCAGGGGAGCCAACTCAACGTCATCGTATCGCCCATTTCTCCTGATGACGGGGGCAATGACCTCTACAGCCCCTCAAGGCCTCAAGGCCTCATGCATCGTGGTGCTGTGGGTCCTTGTGTGGGTCACGGCGGTCAGCGATCGAGGACACTGGATCCGGCGATTGGCTCTTGTTCTCACACCATCCCGCGTTAGGAGTCATCTCACTCGAAACTTTGTCAAGTACTGCAGCGTAAGAGTAACTGGCTCCCCCCCGTCTAAGCGCTAGTGGCCTTACCCCCTCGAAACCACCCCTAAATAGTGCAAAAAAACCGACGGGACAGACTCCCTACCTCCGGTTCCGTTTAGGCCAGGGCAGGAGGCTCCCCCCAGGGGAGGTTAGGGTGTCCGTGCGATGTGCGAGAGATGTGTGCGATGTACAACTTTCGTGTGCGCGATCAAATTGTTTTTTGTGCATTTCGAACGGCATACTGCCTGGAGGGTCGTGAGGATCTCGGGGAATTCGTAACTCCCACCGCTTTTTCCAAGGTCAAAACACTGATCCTCTCGGACGTTGTGATACCACCCTGGTTCTTACCCTCCTCGATGCATCCCTGGGACGACCGCCAACGCCCGGGGTTTGTACATACGTTTATCCTCCGCTTCCGATGGACGCAGCCCCGGGACGGGATCGTAGCGGGGATCCTTATGCGGCTTGCGGAGGATCGAGGAATGAAGGGTTCTCCATTCAAGGTGCTGCACTTTATATACATGGACACTGGGTAGGTTCTGCCCTGTCTCTACGGACGTTGATAAGTATTTCTTGAGTGGACTTGAACAGTTTCAGTGATCTGGGATGATGGCTTATATCACACTGTAAGGCATATATGGCCAATAAGCGACAGAACCCGGGACTGGGGCTGTCGAGTAAATTTAACTCGTAGAGAAAGGGATTCTGAGTCGAAATACCTGCCAATTAACTAGTTTTATGGAGGCAATGATACCATTTCCCCCCGTGTTTTCATTTTCCTGTGGGTGAGACTTACGCCGATCCCATATCACACTATAGGGTGCATATCCTACAACATGGATTCCACTGGCAATGCGCAGTGGATGACCCAGGTCGGCGGGCAACCGTACGCCATAGGTCGGGGGACCCGAAGACC
>Ga0307517_10015133_pt1 | contig 10274 bp, 3 predicted proteins | sample 23_EM_MG_FD_194515 | JGI IMG/M metagenome (GOLD analysis project Ga0307517, IMG submission 194515) | Populus trichocarpa ectomycorrhiza microbial communities from riparian zone in the Pacific Northwest, United States - 23_EM | ecosystem: Host-associated > Plants > Roots > Unclassified | place...
TAATTTGGTATTTTTTTTACCATAAATGCACACCTAATTTCATCTAAATAGGCCATAAAAATATTCAATTGAAAGAGGAAAAAACTATGAAAAAGAAAAAAAGAAAAAAGAAAAGGGGCCAAGTGCTTTCTTATTTATATGAACAACATAGAAATTGAATTGACTCCTCAAATCTTTTAGTATATAGTATAATCATTTTTAAGAATCTTTTAGTATATACATTCTTAAGATTGTAGACATGGTGTCTTTTGCTTGGTATAATAAATTTTGAGATTTTGGCCTAATCTTCTTATAAGCATGGTATCTATACCAAGATTAGTTTAATATAAGTTAAAATGTGCTTTATGATTATCACTAAGCAGAGACATGGTTTGAGTTTCATGTTGAACTAGATTTAGAGCTAATCTGGTTAAATTCAATCAACCTGACGAGTCAAACCAAAACCTAATCAAAATCAAGATGAGATCCAGTTTCATTTTTTATCTAATTGTTTTTTTCTAAAACGACTTGTTTAAATTGTTTTTTTTTAATATTAGTACGATGTTATTTTAGATTGACTCGTCCAACCTATGATTTAGATCTTAAATCTAATTGCAAACCAGACAAGATTTTACAACTACGGTCAAAGCGGATATTGGTTTTACCACATGTAAAGTTGGTAGCTTAAATAAATCCTTGTGCCAACTGTTCAAGTTTGATAATTGTGGGATACCCCTTCCATGGTCCATAATCGATCGAGGAAGAAAGTTTGGTATGGAAAAGACAATGTTATTAATACCCATCACTATGTGGGTGACCATTCTCAAGGCTTAGGCTTCGAAGTTTGGTAGACGAGGAATGGACTTAGTTAATATTTCATGAAATGGTTGAGATTTGGGAGGCTATCCCAAGGTGGGTCAGTCTACAAATTCAAAGACATAGCCCTTTATTGGGTTTTCAAAACACGAAAACACAATCATAGACATATGATTTTCTCTTCAAGACTTTGCATACATCTTTGGAGTGCCTTGGGCACGCCTTACTAGAGTAAAAAAAAATAGAAAGACCCGTGAGCAAAAAGCAGTCAAATTAGTAACCCTAAGTCCAACCTACCTCATAACCTCTAAATTCACACCTCATGAAGCTGTGATTGTGCATTGTTTATTGCCAAAATAAGAACTCTTCATGTGAATGGCATTAATCGCTAGTAGAAAATCTTGGGAGGTAGAAAATTTGTCTGTGTTGTCCTATGTGTGATTAGAGTGGTTTCTTCAGGTCATAAACAATAGTCAACCAAAGTCCCAAACAAGACTTTAGAGGTTCATATATAACGATGTCATACTCAAGTGTCTGTGTCAAGTCATGAAAAGGGCCATTTACTTAATTCCTTGCCCTTCTCAAAATATATTAAATTTTCTGCTACAGTTTTTCGCTCAAACTGCCAACATTTATCAATGTCCTTAAAAGGAATGGTTCCAAGTGTTGGTTTAACTGCCATGACTTCATGTGATCACCGTAACTTTAAAAATTGTTTTTATTTTTCATATTTTTTTTATCTCATATTGTAGTCAAAATCTAGCTATTTATAACCTTTTTTTTAAAATCTATTTTTTTCAAAATAATAATCACAAAAACTACCATAATACTAAACATGCACTAGAGCTTCATTTAATAATGATTCTAAAATGCATTTCAAAGTATTTATCAAAATACATTTGAATTGAAAAAATAATAAATTAAATTATTTTTAATGTTTTTGAATATGGTAAAATTGAAAACGTTAAAAAACATTTAAATTTTTCTTACAAAAATATTTACACTACATTACCAATCACACTATATAAACATTCTTTTATATTAGTCTTGGCAATAAACATACAATATATATATATATATACACACATTCCTAATGCGAGAGACTTGTCAGGAGGTGCCACTTGCCTTTTGACCTTTACACTTCACTAGAAAAGACATTCCTAGAAATAGATATCCGGAGCATGGCCATCTGCTTTCTAGCAATCAAAATTGGAAAACTTTTTTTATTATTAAAGAAAATCATATAGCTGGCAGCCTAGTTAATTTTTATTTAATGTTATATTTTTAATATTGCCAATCCGATCCATATATACAAGTAGAGGTGTACGAAACAAGGCCAGAGAGGCACATATATAGAAAAATGGCACTGCCTGACTGAGATCTTTGGGTCATGGTAATTTGGACCTGTTTGGAGTAATTCCCGATGGGGATTCCCTGTCACTCTGTGTTTGCTTGCATAAAATTTACAAACCCAGATCAGGTCAGTCACTGGTGACCAAAAAAAAAAAGAAAAAAAATGATTATATTCATGTAATTCAGTTGCAGAAAATCAGTTTAATCTGACCAAAGTCATGAGAAAAACCCAAATCTTTACATTATAATTATAATTATTTGGAATTTTGAAACATTGGTTTTGTAGGGATACTATTATTCGTAAGTATAGTAATTTGATCTACGTACCACGCTTTGATTTTTAATTTTATTCTTTATATTATTGAGAAATTCTTGTTGATGCTATGGGATATATAGTTATTTGAATCAATTAATTTATATATATGATCATATGGAAACAGCAGCTAGAGCATATTCTACAAGAAACTCTCAACAACTATTCCTCAACATATACAGTGATCTCTACCTATATGCATTAATTAGAATATTAAATACATTTCTAGATATATATAACAAGTTGTAAGTGGTCGATATTTAGTATTTATTTTCTCGCCCCTCCCCAAATAAAATAAAATAATTAAATCCAGACCTCTTTTTTTGTAATAAAAAAACAAGATGTACATATGAACTTTGCGGGTGTGCATGCTTCAATTTCGTCCACTCTGGGGCCTGGAGAAAACATTAAATTGACACAGAGATGCTTTTAACTATCATATCAAGCCCATCTCTATTAGGTTAAAATAATAATTTATGAATTAATTAGTGGTGAGAATCAACTGGTTGTCAGCAATGATCATAGGCTTGGATTTTAAAAACAAGATGGTACACTTGTATGTAGAGTTACTATATACACGTACGTACTTGAGATTATATTGAAAAGAAATGCTAGCTAGCTATGTCTCATTACAATAAGTGTGTATAGAAATAAAAAGACGGGACCATGCAAAGATAAATAAACGGGGGGTTGTGTAAGGAAAGACTGAGTTCTTGATAATTTATTACACCATTTTTAAAGCTTCTGCCTCCACAAAAATCCAAAATCTCCACCACCATCTTTCCTGTTTTAAAAATTTATAGTCAGACCTTAGCTAGCTCTTTAATACTATAAGATATTTGGGCTCTTCGATCAAAATCCCTGGCTAAAAGAAGTGCACAATCTATAGTGATCACCGCACTTACCCCTTCAGACACCATAAATGAAAATCACATTTTGAACGATAGAATTTGTTAAAAAATCATTTTAATTTAAAAGCTTAAGATGTTAATTAGGTGAGATTTTAAATAATTTATATTATTCTTTAACATACTCCATTAAATGAAAGCTTTTTGAACTTGAAATTTGCACAAACTCATCCTTATGTTTAATTTTTATTGAATAAATAGAAATGATGAGATTTAAACTCGTGATGATCAAGACTCTGATACCATGTCAAAAAATTATCACTTAAATTATTAGATAAAATCTCAAAATATAATTTATATTATTCTCTGATATAATAATCATAACATTAGCTCTGATGCATATAGAAATCAAAACTAGAGGGTGCTCAAAACTCACCGCCCATATTATTTGAAGTTGGATATTAAAACGAGATTAAGTTTTACAAAGGGAGAAGCGCAATGCATGGTTGGTTTACTGAAAAGGTTGCATTTTACTAGCGTGAAAAAATATTAAATTAATATTTTTCAATGGTTTCGAGTGAGTTACAGATATAAATAATTAAAAAAAAAAATCTAAAAACTTATTATTTTAATATACTTTTTTTTTTTTGCTAGTTTTATAACTCTTAAATCTGACTGAGAGACCGTACAAATTAACACATAACTATGATCATCATCGTCAACTAGAAAGCTAGATCTATCACCCTACCATAAAAAGCACAAGGAAAAAATAGAAAGAAAAGGAAAGCTTTACAAAACAATGTACTGTCAAAAGAAGAAATGTTACATGTAATCATCAGAGGAAACAACACAATCCTCCAGGAACTCAAAGTCTTGTCTGAAATCTCTCCACCTTACCCCGTCAAATCTTTCTTGATTTTACTTCCAGTCAGTCCATACATATCATTTCATTCAGTAGTAGTACATGACCTTCTCTTGCGTCTTGTTTTCATCAATGAGCAGGCTGTCATTACACGGAATAATATTATTATTACTGCTGCTGCTAATCAGTTGCTTGACATCCTCAACGAGGTCATAGTCCGATGGGGTTTCTCCAGTATTTCCATTTGGCTTCTCTACCCATTGATTCAGATTTTCAACTCCGTGGTTGCCATAACTTAGCATGAACTTTTGGTTCTGATAATTTTCATACCCATTATTTGACATCAAGCTGTGAAATCCCATATCTTCTTGTTTGATCTCATATCTGCCATAGCTTATCTGGCTGCAACTCCCATCAGAATTAGAACTGCAACTTGCTTCACTACCAAACACCAAGAAATTATCTTTCACAGCTGGATGATAGTATTGCATGGGACTGAACAATCCCTCTTGGCTGGTGGGTTGGAAAAGTAAAGAGTTTGTGGCAAAAGAAACATTGTTGTTGCTTAAAAGACTGGATGGAATTTGTGAAATGGGATCAAAGCCAGTGAAAGATTTGTTCTGGGAGTAATAAGAGAAAGAGCCACCAGAGTCTTTATAGATTGATAACAGTGAATGAGATGGTAATGGTGGATCAGTTTGATCTGAAGATGAGAATGGTGGGGTTTTTCTTTGAGATTGAGGAGCCATGGCCATGAGTTTCTTCTTGAGCTTGGTGTTCCAGTAATTCTTGATATCATTATCGGTCCTTCCTGGTAGCTGAGCAGCTATTATTGACCATCTGCAAATTGCATGTTAAAGAAGAAGAGGTTGCATAAGAAGTGAAGTCTTAAGTATGCACTTCACAGCTCTAAGTAGGTATTGATTTTGGATCCAAACTTGGCATGCATGCACAGAAATTATCCAAAACAAGAAAATTATTCTTGATTTTTGCAAGATGGTTTTATTAATTGAAAAGGAAAAACAACCTATAATTTTCTCTGTGTTTCCTTTTCCTTCCCTAGCTATTTTTAGAAAAATGGCCTCAATATCATTTCATCACATGACAGATGATACTGATGGAAAAGAGAAAGAAAAAGAAAAAACACTCACATACGAAGAGATAAAAACAAATAATTTGTGTAATTAGAGTAGAAATTATGGATCAAACCAAAAGACAAACAAACAAAAAGAAATGTCAAGAAGCTGTTTTAAATGGAAACTAATGCACCTGCTTCCAATGTTTGCAAACAGGCTGCAGATCACCCTATCCTCCTCATCAGAGAATTCACCATGTTTAATGTTGGGCCTCAGATAGTTTAGCCATCTCAATCTACAACTCTTGCCACATCTCTTCAGCCCTGATCATCAAAATCACCAAAACCATGTCAAAGCAACACCATTAGAGAGAGAGATGAAATGGTTTGTTCCTAATTGTTCGAGTTTATCTTACCAGCTTTCTGAGGTAGAGCAATCCAATTGCCACCAGTCCCATATTTCTCTATGTACTCTTTAAGCTTCGAGTCTTCTTCTGGTGACCATGGTCCCTTCTTCACATTCGCCTTGTCACAACAAGGAGCCCTTCCCATCTCTCTCTCTCTCAAGATCTCCTGTCTTGGATATCCTCTCTACCGTAAGGAACCCCAAAAGGTCTCACTTCCTACAGAAACTGGGGGAGGTCTGCTTGTGCCTTTTAATAATGGACCTGGGGTGTAGACAGTAAAATAAAAATAATAATAAATAAGAGTCCTTATTCTCTTTCGGAAATATGTACACACACAAGTCAAAATGATAGACAAGTTCAATGAGTTTCTAACTAGTACACTGCCCGGTCTTAAATATTAGCAAAGCTAGATGGAACTTTCCATCTTCAAGTTTTTTTGATGCCCTAAATAAAAACTTCACCCTCTCCCTCTCTACATTTTTCAAAGGCATCCCTAAGTCTTCTGAAGAAGAAATTCAACAGGAGATGAGTTGATAGCTACAGGCCTTTAAATGGCGACATTTTCCAAACCATGGACTAAGTACTTGGTGTGTGTTTGTGTATAACTAACTGGCCTCAACTTTGGTAGTTAATAATTTTTTCAATCCAAGACAAGAAAAAGTCGTGCATGCACTCTTCCTCTCTGTATAATTTGAAATTATCAGGCTAAAGAACCTCCCTCCTACATAAGCATTACTTTTATAATAGAAATTAATCACGAGGAGAGTAAAACTTCAGATATATTTGAATAATTCCTTTATATATATACTCCTAACTAGTTTATCAGGCTAAAGAAATATTGCATGTGACGGAACACTTCTCGATTTTTAGGACTAATTAAGAAATAAAAATGAACCCCTAGCTCTAAAGTCCTCGATCACTACGAACTGGAAGAGTTCCTAAGCTTTTTGAAGACCTATCAAAAGGAGAAACGTTGCACGTTTATAATGAATAATTGGCACTAATATCACTCCTTTTTTCAAAGATTTCATCTTCGAGACTCTAAAGAAAAGACAAATAGTAAATATAAATTATCTTATTAAAACTCTTAATTCAAGTTATGAAATTTAAAAGGCAAGAAATCTCCTCTGAATAAAAAAAAAAAATCTCATTATAAATTTTGAAACCAAACAGGTCTTAATTTCTCATATATATCTCTTTTTCCTTCACAACTATTACTGCTCTCTTTTTTTTTCCCTCTCTTACCAAGATAACCCAAAATTTAATTTAAAGATGAGGATCTTGTTTTTTTCATGCTAAAGATTATGTTCCATCATGAAAAATATGCCTTACGTACGGTTGATGTACATATTAGATCTAGACAAGTGTCTTAAAAATTAAAATAAAAGTAAAATTAGAACTGATCATGATTTCCGAGTCAAAAATTTGAAACTCGATTTTCATGATTATACAGCAAGAAAAAATGGTCTTTTTATCTTTCTTTTTATTGTAGTATTTGATGTTATAGTAATGGTTATTTTTAAAAATATTTTTTTTAAAAAAATATATTATTTTATATTTTTTAAAATTTAATTTTAATACCATCATATCAAAATAAAAATATTCATATAAAAAATTAACTTAAAACAAAAATAAATTAACTTTTTTTAAAAAAAAAACACCACCACGTCATCACAATAACAGATTTCAAACTTAACATGGATTTTTTCAAATTCCAAGGCAACATGCAGCAATTAACACCGTTTGTGACATGATGATTCTAACACAAAATTGATGACATATTGATATCTGACTTTTATCTTAGATGTCACATATTTAATATGGTACTTGGATAATTGATGACAATTTTTCAACTTTAAAGGGAGCCAGACGGGATGAACGCACATTGGAAGCATCATCAGTCTTTGTTTTGTAAGCATAGTTTCTTTTTTTTGTTGTCTTTAATATATATAGAGACGAGGGAGGAATGAACACAGATGATTCGGAGATAATTAAATATAATTATAACAAAGACTAAAGTGGCAAAGCCCACTACTACACTGGCTTGGAGTGGGATGATGATCTTTGCTTCGATTGTCTTACTGTAATAATCAGTGACCGGAGGGTGAATTGAATTATTGAGAGGTTCAAGATCAAAATAAGATAAAGTTTTAAGTGTGATTAATGTCATAGTAGCCCGCCCATGACAATAATTTAAACAGCATCGAACCAAATTAATTCATAGATGTTGTTGACATCATTAAACATATATCAATTTGCTTCCATAATATTGAGATCCTCAAGAAAGCGAAGCCTGTAAGAGATTGAGGAAAAACTAAGATAGTGATCGTAAGATGATTGATAATTAAATGTTCATATAAGGAACCAATTGAATTAATTAATGGCAAGATATATTTCTGGTTGAGATTTCTGGCTTGCTACACGAAAAGGGTTGTATCTAAATTTATTTTTTTTAATAACGTACGAATACCTTTTTTAATCATTAAAATACATGAGGTCCGATTTGTTTTGTTTATGAAATTAATTGATTCGAGTCATCGCTCGCAAACGTGAAACAACATTTTCCTGAAACCATCAAGTAATTATAATTAATATCTCTGGTTGTCTTTGACTTTTTATAAGAGTTTTACTCTTACACATTCACATATAATTAATTTGCAGCTATCGAATCATAATGTATTAATTGGAGTTGAACCTTGTCGGGACGAAACTGATTAGAACGACTGAAATTCAAGATGGGATCTATTACTTTAAAGGTTAACGAATCCTTCTATTTACCTCAATTAGCCATTTGTCTTCTATGTCAGTTTCAAATATATATAATTTGGATGTTCGGGTTAGTTTACGCACATCTCAACTAATATTTTGAGACCCTAAAATTAATGATTAAATAATTTTTTAGTGATTCTAAAATTTATAAAATTTAAATTAATAACATCTAGAAAATAAATATAGACTTTACGATCAATTTCAAATATTAAATATTATTTGCTAGGCTTGCTGCTGTGAAAAAAAAAAAAAGTTTTTCCTTGAAGTTCCGATCAATCTAAATTGCCTTTGAAATTTAGTTCATGTTGACATATGGGTTCTTTTAGTGGGTATCTTCACACACGAGGGCTAGATTTTCTTACCACAGCCATCTCGTTCTTTCTTACAAGCCACAAGTCAAAAGCAATCCATATTTTTATCTCTTTGTATACCATCGTTCAACAATGCTCTTACGTTGTGACAATCACGCTGCAGCTGCCAATCCCGTGTTTTATAAAAGAACGAGCCACATCGAGATTAAATGTCATTTTATACATGAATATACTTGAGTTTATTCTTTAATAATTATTATAACAAAAGTTAAATGGCATGGAAAATTTACTAAATCAAGAGATTTTTTATAATGGATTGTGATTATAATTTTACTTTTATTTTTTTATCTTTTTGTGAGCAAATAAAAGTTGTTTTTGGCTTTATTCCATAAGAATATTCAAGTTTTTTTAATTTTCAAATACAGTCAAGTAATCTGTCTGAGTCAAAAAATTTAAATTTTTTCAAAAGTATGATTGGACTGCAAAAAAAAAAAAACTGTCTTATTCAAACATGATTTTTCATTCATATCTAGTAGAACTTAACTGCAAATTCTTTTTTGTTTATACAATTTATTTTATAAATTTGTTATATTCGAAGAGGGCATAATGAAAAAAAATATTGAGTTCTAAGTGATTTATTTCAAGTCTTCAAAAATAAAATTTCTTTTTTTTGTATGCATTGTGGATGAAAATATTAATTTTATGTTTCCATCCAAGTGTTGGACAGTTTTTTAAAGGGTTCATGCTTTGAATTTGTTGTTGCATGATCTAATTGTCAAAGTTTGTTACAAAGAGAGTTTATTCTACATTATAACTATTAGTATATATGAAAATTTGAAATATTTGATCATAAGAGAAAACTTTTGAACTTTTGAATTGATACATTATATTGTAGGAAAAGAAAATATTGTACATGCAAAAGACTTATTGTTCTTTTGACTATCTTAATTTGTGTAATTTTATAGATGATTTCTTCACTAACATTAGAGATAAAAAAAAAAAATAGAATGAATTTTAGGGATGCATGTGGTTAATATTCCAAAATAGAAAAAAAAAATATAGAAAAGATAAAAATATAGTTGATTAAAAAGACAAAGATGAAAATATGAAATAAATATGTTTTTAGAACAACCAAAGAAACAACAATAGAAGAATATTTGCATTGAAGATTAAACCCAACAAAGCAATATTTGCCTTGAAGACAACAATTGAAGAATATATATTGGATCACATTCAAGATGTTACAATGCCAAAAGAAGCATAAGACACCATTGTTAGTCTTTTCTCAAAGAAGAATGATACGAGATTGCAACTTCTTGAGAACGAATTGTTGTCAATGATATAATGAGACATGATGATTCATTAATTCTTTAATAAGGTGAAATAACATTTCGTGAGATTTATAAATTAGAACTTGAAGAAACTATTAGTAATGAAAAGAATAATCATCCATGGTTTAATACCTGAATATCAGAGTTTTGTTACTGCTGTAAAAGGGTGGCCTACTCAACCATCACTAGTTGAGTTTAAAAAACTACTTG
>Ga0307517_10015134_pt1 | contig 10273 bp, 7 predicted proteins | sample 23_EM_MG_FD_194515 | JGI IMG/M metagenome (GOLD analysis project Ga0307517, IMG submission 194515) | Populus trichocarpa ectomycorrhiza microbial communities from riparian zone in the Pacific Northwest, United States - 23_EM | ecosystem: Host-associated > Plants > Roots > Unclassified | place...
CAGATGCCGGTAAATTCGAGATCCTCGAGGACTTGGGTATGAAAGACAGGTCTGCGAGGGTCTCTGTCTCCTCGAGGTCGGAGAACGAGCGCTGGACGGACGCAGAGCAGGGTCCATCTCCTCCCTCTGATGTCGTACCAGAGCTTGCGCCTGAAGCCTTGCCGAGTGCTACCTCGGAGTTGCTCGGGACTCCGAAGGGGGTTAAGGAGGAAGTCCCCACGACTCCCAAACCATGGCCCGCTCCCTCCCTTACTCCCGCTAATCAGTCCCACGTTCCCGCACCTGCTCCCGCCCCCGCAAAGACCGAGCCAGAGAAACCACCCACCTTGTGGGAACGTAAGAAGCTTAAGGCGACTTCGCCTGCTCCCGCTTCCAGCCTGTTTGCTGGTGGTGATTCAACGAATTCCTCGGGTGTTTGGGGAGACACTGGTGGAGGGAACGCCGAGTCGATCGCTATGCCTACCATCGCCGGAGATCGTCAGTCCGTCTTCACCGATACCGCCCGTGATCAGAAGAGGGAGAACCAGCGAGAAAATCTCGTTGAAGGGTTATTGGGCTCCAACACCGCTAGGAGGAGGAACGATTCGGCTCAGTCACAAATCCCCGTGAAACCTACCCCGAAACCTGCTGCTCCTGCTCCCACTCCACAGAAGTCTGGTGGCTGGGGATCGTGGGGAAGCTCTCTCCTCAACAATATTGCTAGCGCCGTCGCTGTTCCTGAAAGATCGCCTTCTCCTGAACCCTCCCTTAAGCCCAAGATCGAGGATCCCCCGAGAGGGTTTACGCCGAACCAGCCTCCTAAGAGTCAGCCAGCTGGATTTGGTTCGGTGAACAAACCTGGATGGGGCAATGGTGGTGGAACCGGGGACAACAACGCGTGGAGTGCCCCGAAGCCAGGTCCTACTCCGATTGCGCAGAAACCCTCCACCGGACCCGCCTGGGGTACTAAACCTACGGGTAGTGCATTCGGTTCTGGAGGGAGCCCTTGGGGGGGTGGAGCCGGTTCAACTGGCCCGACGTTCGGTTCCGGGTTGAATAAGAACCTCACAGTCGACACCACGACCAAACTTCCGGAAAGCGGCCCGAACACTGCTGGACCAGAGAATATCCCAGAATCAGCCATCGATATCAAACATGTCCCCGCTCCTGGAGGCTTCGGTAGTGCGATTACGGACAATAAGGAGGAGACTGTAGAAACTCAGGACGATGCTTGGGGATGGTCAGAAGCTGCTGGGACCAAGGGCTCCAAGAAGACTTCCAAGGCCCCCTCGCCCGTCCAGGAGCAGCCGCCCGAACCACAGGCAGAAGTGACCGAGGAACCTGAGAAGACGGAGGAGACGGCTACCCCTGCTGAAGAGGACGAATTCGATTGGGCGCCTGCGACGAAGAAGAAGGGGAAGAAGGGCCAGGTTGCTAGTATTTCTCAGAGCCAGACCCCGTCTGCGCCGAACACTCCTGATCCTGACAACGTGGAGGAGGCTACCGGTGGAGGAGGCGGAACTGGCAAGAATAAGAAGAAGAAGAAGAAAGCTCAGAAATAGATGGGTGTGCGTTGGTGTTTCTTAGAACGGTCTTTCATGATTCTATTAATGCTGTATCCCTCATCCATTCATCGCTCGCTGCTGTTATCGTTTCATGCCTCACGTCTTCTATGTTGTATGTGTTATGTTTTCATGTGTCCCCCCCATTTGTTTTTCTGTATCACGCTTGGATTTCCTTGACTTCAGGACTACGTTCACGACCAGCACGCTTACGTATATACCAATCCGATCATGTCTCTCTGCACAACAATTTGTGGTGAATCCTTGAGTCCCCTCGGCGAAAGGTTATCATATATATAACAACAGCGGCTGCAGAGCCGATATTTACGGTCTAGACGTACACATTCAATGGTCTGCGTTCGATGGGTACAAGGTATGGTGCATGCAGGTGCTACAAGGCCATGAATCTACAGGATGCAAAAAACGTCCGGGCGAGAGAGAAATACAAGAGACAATGATCAAGTCCGAGCAACGGAGTGAATTCGCGACGTTCACCGGGACCGATTACCACCTGTGAGCAGCCAAAGCTTCCAAGGTCACCCACCCAGTCTTCGGTACGTGCTCCTTAGCAAACTTCCCAACGAGGGTCTTCGCTACGCTCTTGTTCTGCAAGAACCCGCGATGGGTACAAATCATCATACTCCGCTTGCACCGAGAAAGCATAACGTTCGTCCGTCGCTGGTTCTTCATGAACCCGGGAGCCTTGGTACGGACGATCGAAACGATGATGTGGTCATCTTCGTTTCCTTGGAAGGAGTCGACGTTGAACACCGTGTTTTCCCAGGCCAGGTCTGCGGTCTTCAAGGCATTCTCGATCGCGTTGCGTTGGGCGTCATAGGGGGTGATGATTTTGAATTTTTTCTTCTCTTGAATGTAGCGTCTGGCCATTTGAACCGCGGCTTTGACTTCTCCTTCGTTCTGAATTAGTGGGTAGGATGTTAGCACGTACGGTGATCCGTGGTTGTGTAGGGTAAACATACCACCCAGCTCACCCCCTTCTTGGTCTCCTTTCCGTTACTCACGTCAACGAAGCGACAACAGGCTCGAACGTGGATATCGTGTACAGTTTTGAGTTTCGAGTCGTAGACGTGACGTGAGATGAAGTGTCCGATGACTGTCGGCATTCGGTCTGCCGGAGAAAAGTCATCAATGCAGTGCTCGATCCGAGCGGGGAAGGAGAAACGTACACTGGGTATCAAGAAAGACAGAGTTTTCCTTGAGGTGTGGCCACTCGAATACACTCTTCAATCCTGGGACATCCTCTTGTCCGTAAGGAGCCACTGTGTGGATGCGCAGTCAGTACACCATGATTTCATCCACCCCACACCCCACACATACATTGCTTATCATCACCGATGAAGACCATCTTCCTCAACGTCGTCTTATACCTGGCCAGCATTGGCAAGTAGTCCCCAACCTCAATTTGACTCGCTTCGTCAATGATTACAGTCTGAACAGGGACGATCTTCGTGAATCCGCACTGCATGAGCCTGCCCGTCGATAGCATGCTGATCGTGCAAAGGATGACTCGAGACCCCAGCAGTAGACGTTCGTTCCCGGGGACTGTGCGCTCGAAATTCCCGGATTCGATCACGTTGCGCCTGATCTCCTCGTATAGGTGCTCGTGCCTTGAATCCGGTTGAGGATCAGCGAACGATAGTCTTGTGAATTAGCCGGAGGAACTTACCAATCAAAATGGAAATCCCTCGAAACGAGGAGCTTGAAGTCCAAGAAACCAGACTCGACCAATTTCTCTGCAACGTTCTTGACCGCGACATTTGATTGCGCGATGACCCAGACCGTGTTGTCATGCTCTTTGACCATGCTCCAAACAGTGGCGGCGATTACGGTGGTCTTGCCCGTTCCAGGGGGCCCCTGATTGCCATCGTGAGATAGGGAAGAAAAAGGAAGATGTTCAGCTTACAACTATAACGACATGTCGATCCTCCTCCCTGTTGCTCAAAGACTTAACCACTGCCAACCGCTGCGAGTCATTCAGTTCTCGGTAGGTGAAATTGATCTTGGGCTGTGTTGTGGGCAACCCGGGCCATTTCAATGTGTTGAGGGGGTAGTCCGGAAAGAATATTTTGCGCACAAACGGGCTGGAGAGAAGAGCATCGAAACCCCTGAAGGCGTCCAGGAGGAGATTCGCACGGGTTGCTTCAGCCCCGGTGAGTTCCTCCTTGCCAACAGTGACGACTGATTTGATATTTGAAGTGACCTGACCGTGTGGAGTGACTCTGACGGCTTTTCCTCGAACCCCGCTTACGTGTCCTTTGATTTCGCCCCGGTCGGTACGGATCCGGATATGCTGTAGTTACAAATTGGCCATGTCAGGTTAGATCACAACACGACGTCGGGGGAGAATGTGAAGGATGAGGCTTACCTGACTTTCGGATGTTCGCATGCGGGTTTTAAACCGCGTACACTGAAGGTTAACAGCGCCCTTCTTGATCTCGAATTCTGAGCTAATGTCGTTCACGGTGAAATTTGGTTTCAAGGCGTTCAGGCAATCCGCGTCTCGGACGCATTTGCACATCCATGCCAGTTCCTATCGGTCAGAGCGGTCAGGTACAAATCATCTATGGGTGATAAGTGGAACGTGCCTGCGAATCCTTAATCGAGGTATCGATCGCGCCCGGCTTGTCTGGGAGTGCCTGGACTGCGACGTAGGACGCCCAGGCCCGGAGAGCAAACTCGGTCTTTCGAGAGAGAATAAACGGCTGCTCAGTGAAGATGTTCTCCACGACTGATTCATATAATGTGTCGACCCGGGCTCGCCCAAGGACATTCTTGTATGCGGCCATGGAACCTCGGTTGTCTCCGCCAGAAGTGATGTCAAACGCGTTTCGGATGTACAGCCCCAGGTCCAGGTGTAGCGCTGCGGCGAGGCGTTCCATGAAGAAGCCATGCTTTTCCAGCGAGATGTTGCAGAGAATCTCGTTTCTCAGAATTTGTTTCTGGCGTTTCGCCACCTTCGAGCTGGTGGCGTTCATCGTGATCAGCAGGACTCGAGATTCAGTCGAAAAAGCCAGAGCATCCAGAACGCATTTTTCTCCGTATGTCGCGGCGACCCCAAGCCTCGTTCCCGACGATAATGTGGCGACCAAGTCGGCTACGGATTTCGTAGTGAGCGATACGAGATCGATGTGCTCGAGGGTTATGGGTGGTAGGGAAGCCTTGTAGAACCGCTGGTGGATGGTTGTGACCAGGCCCATTGGTGAAGTTGGGAGTGTCATGGTGGGGAGAAAAAAGAGAGGGTGCGGGGATATGTGGTCGCAAAGGCGTCGCCTTAAATCGGGGCGGCTATGAATGACCGAGATAAGGAACCCGCACGTCCATACGCCCACAGTGGTCACACGGGAGCTGTGCAGAGGTCTATGCTAGGAGAATGCTACTGTCACAACATGGCGCTCGCCGGGAAGGACGTGCGTAAGATTCAAATTAAGCCAGTTATTCGGGTGGCCAGAAACGAGTCAGTTGGGCACCCTTGTGACCTCAAAGGGCCAACGACTCCGTTTGTTGCCGATAAGAGGCGTGCTGGCGAGGATCCGGGTAGAGAAACTCATCGGCATGCACCGTAACGCCCAAGTCTGGAGGCGGGTCTGCGTCGCACGCCCGAGGGGCCGTCGAGAACACAAAATAAGATAGCAAGGCGGCTGTGGACGATTGAATGCAACCCCATCAGCCGCGGTGGCTGAATTCTCCCCGCGATTTGTGGGCCGCGCACGTCGGAAGACGAATCTGATCTCAGCCTCGCGGCGCGCAGCATGTGGTGGAGGGATGGAAACAGCCAGCGAAAACTGTGGCGGATATGATGGCGGGTATCGCATTCCGCCACACAATTACTTCGAAATCACAGCGTTGTTTACGTGCGACATCCACGTGGCAGGGAAGGATATTGAAAATAATATTCAAAGACCGGTTCCAGTGGTCTTGGGATTCCTGGCGATGCTTTATCCGAATGTCCCTTTCACGGTAAACTGCGGATTCCTATTGTAGAGACATCTTGGGTTACACCGTTAGCATATCGTGAAAGAGGTCTTTCTCGGCTCAAGACCGACACGGCCGACTGAGCGCGTGCCTCAGCTTCATTATGTACCACAAAAAGTTGTGTGTGACTCGTGCTCATGCCGACAGTCGGCCGGGTACCGTAACCACATGCTTGCCGGTCCTTGTGGGCGCCGGACCGGGAGGTGCCCCACCCCGCCTCAGGCTGTTCCCCTCCACAATGGCTCGGGGCATGCCTGCACACCGAATGGGAGCGGAGCGACATACATACCCCCTACGACATCCTAGGATAGTGGGCAGCGTTAACCAGTCAATCGGGAGGATTAGGATGGCGGTCAAGCCTCCTCAGATGTCGACTTACCAAGGTGGCTGCCGGTGTCAAAAAGATCGAATTACGTCCAAAAACGAAAAACCGAGCGTGTTTTCTTCTTTGAAAAATGAACTATCGACAAACGGCTGTACTAACTACTCCTGAGGAAACAGCGCATCGCAATCGACTGGACAATGAAGAACCGGAAAGGTTACACTATGATCATGAATGGCACCCAGGAGCTTTGTTTTCAGACAGTCCATTGGCACAGTTATCCTTGGTCGCGCTCCCGTGGGGGTGAGCACAACCAGGTACCTCTGCGCGTCCTTGGGAATACCTAACTCATCCATCTTATCCAACCCCCTCCTTTTCGCATCGTGACTGCCCACGTCGGTTATGATCTGAAATGCGAGGAAGATGGGAGGTTCCTGGGGGCTGGGCTGAATAAGAACCCAAGAATCAATCGCCGGGAAGTTGGTGTTTCGAGGACGGTAGTAGGTGTTAAACTCGAGGCGCGTTCCGATTTCGTCGATGACGATATGCTCCTTCAAGTCGCGCAACGCGACCCGCATCCCAACCTTGTTGCCACGTGTGGCGGTGTAATCGTCGTGGATGAAGTCTTTCCCTGTTGGCGAGAGGCGGCCGATGATAGGGAAGAGGTCGATAACCCTGCCCTCGAGGAGGAACTGATGCACCCAGTGCTCGAAGACCGTCACCCCAGCATCAGCGGGTGTGGTCCACGTACTGTGTAATGCCTCAAAGAGGTTCCTCGCCGCCTCGACCCGGTTGCTGAAGACTTTTTTGCAAAACATTTCAAGAATATATGAGGAGGCGATCGTGCTCTCGGGTACGGTGCGATCGGTTGACGATGGCCCCATGGAGAGAAGGAAGTGGGAGGTGTCGGTAGCATCGTCGGGAAATTGGAGCAGTTTAATTAAGCCCGAAAACGATAGGTTGTTTACTTCGTTGGAGACATATCTGTGGTATCGATCCGGATCGTAGGCGAATACGAATAGGCTCCTGAGAGATGGGCGATACAGAGCGTACAGGTACCACAACTGCTTCTCGGTCGGGGGGCGTGGGGCGATGAGAAAGCGGCTATAGAGGGGTAAATACTACGGGATTCCCAGGGGTAAATTGACCTACGCTTGGAGCACTTCTGAAAAGGACCACGGTTTCATGTAGAAAAAGTTGACTGGAACTTTCCTGGTCCAGTGGTGGCGTGCGGGACGAGGAGATGCTGCTTGGAGGATGAAGAATGGGCCTTCTGTAAAGGCCAAGTCGGGTTCGTAAGAGTCTACGAGAACCCAAATTCTGCCGGCGGCGCCGTGTTCACGCGCTGGCTTTAATGGGTTGTAAGTAGGCCCATCGCCAAGCCCACTAAACTCCTTCACACCTCCTTCGTGGAAAAGCAAGGCATACTTGGGTTTGATTTGCAGCGCAGTAGGAAGTTTGAGTGCCAGACGCCGCAAGAGAACACGAAGCAGAAAGGTGGATTTCCCTGACAACAGACCCTAAGACCCCTCAATCACTAAGCAGAAGAGGGGACAGACCTATGCCAGGTTGGCCAGTAACCACGAGCGCCCCGTACTCCGGTGCCTCAGAGCCACAGATAGACAGAGCAAAGTCCTCGGCTTCCTGGTACTCGGCTCGGATGAAGACGTTTTTGCAATTGAACTTCCAGCACTTTTCCAGGGTCCGGGGCTTGACCATTGCGTTGCATTTGGTGGGTACGACGTCGGAGATAGGAGAGTCATCGATGACCCCATCTTCATCTCTCTTGACTCTCTTCGTTCCGTCGAAAGAATCCAGGTTGCGGTCCCAGGCTTCCTTCCAGAATTTCACCCATCGATGGTTTTGCTGAAGGCCCACAAGGGGACATTCGGGGTCCTCTTTCGAGAGTTCGTTGATGAGCACCTCTTGACTTTGAGAATAGAAGCTGAGAGACCGTAGTGTGGTGGGGGGGTCGGACGACGTGGTGGTAGACACTTCTTCGTCGTCCTCGAGTGAGGCCAGTGTACCGGCGTTCAGGTTGGATAACATGGCGGTGGTCATCTCTTGATAGGAAGCGTCGTAGGGGGCCTGCGAAAGGTTCCGGTGGGTCGGGGCTTGGGTCGGACATCCATATATATTTATCCACTCCCTCCGAGAGGAGGCGGGAAGCTCCCCCCCTGAGTGACGGTAGGGATCAGCCGTCCGCCCTTCCCTATTGCCAGTCAAGGCCCCCTAACCCGGTGGCTCGCGCGTGGGCGTTGCGCTCTGGACACAAGAATGGAAGAAAAATTGGTCATCGGAAATCTATTGGATTACGGGATCAGTCACCCGTTGTGGGAACTTGTTGCTCCAACTCGATCGCTGAAAACAGAGGCTGGAGGGTCCTGACAGAAAGCCTTGCCCGGAAAGCCCGTGAGTGGCCAGTTTTCGGGAAATGATTCCGCACCATATGATGCCATCACTGTTGAGGTACATCCGTCCGTCGAATTCCTGGTCAGATTACGAACTATTTGCACAATACACGAAACACGATCTAAACAGACATCATCGACGACTTGGCTAACGAACTCCCTGAAATCCGAAACTTCCTTCAAAAACACCTAAAATCATGCCACTCCCGCTCAGCCGTCAACTCCTCCAAAAGCTTCACTGGGAGCGGGCGTGTGACACCCGATCCCTCATGATCTCGAACAGCTGCGCCTCCCCATCGGGAAACGACGACACGTCATGCCGTTGACAATCCGACAGCGTCGCGCGATTGACGATGTTGTAGTCCTCGAATAGTTCGAAATCCTGCTCGTTGGGTTCGCACCTGGTGGCAGAGGGGTAGACATGAGTCGGTGCTATCAATGTTCCAAGCATCACGTACCGGGATTACGAACGATTCGCGTCCCGGGCTGGACCCTGAGCCTGGGGGGAGACTTGCTAACGAATGCGAGAAATTCCTCCGCGTCCGAATCGCCATCCTTCTAGGCAACGCTCGAACGACTCGGAACCTTCAGGGATAAAAAGTCGGTGTGCGAACTCTCCTTTGTCAAGCTGAAACAGGATGTACGATCCAATACAGAGAGCTGGAGTTGGGGGTGGCAGGGCCGTGGATGGTGCGATGTAAAGGTGCAGGGGCAGGACTCCAGGGCTATTGCCATCCATTATATCTAATGAGAACGGCATCGGCCGCTGGACAACCAAGGGATATTTGCTTGTTGTGAATGATTAAAACGTTGGTGTCATCGGGAGCGTTGGGTGTCATCGGGTTCTGCCGTGTTCAGGAAGGCGGAAAGAGTATATATCGCCCACTTGGGGTGGTCGATAGCGACGGCCATGGACTCGATCGTTGTCCAAGGAAAAGCAAGATATTTAGTCCTTGTCTTCCACAGCGCAGATCAAAACACCTCCTGCCCACGGCGTGATCCGTACGTGCTGGGACCTTCAACAAAAGCTAACAAAAACAGGTTATTTCACTTTGATTAGGAAATAGAGCGGGAAATCGAACCGTTCCAGATGTATGACGCTTTCACAACCATAAAACGCCCGCTTTCCACGAATCGAGGAAACAGAAAATTGAAAGATCCTATCGAGGCGTCCCCGCAAACGTGCAATTCTAGTTGGAGCTTTCGTCCGTTGTTCGAGGTTTGTTCGGCCAATCGGGCGATAGCTTCGTCAAATTTCTCCCAGGTTTTGTGTTCAACCATAGACACCAGCTGCGTGTCAGTGACTGGGTTCATGAACCCGATGGTGATTTGCCGAATGTGTTTGGAGGTGATGGTCGAAAAAATTGCCATGATATCTTGGGTTGGGCGCTCTATCGACCTCTTGACCAAAGTTAACTCGACAAGCTCTTTGCACTCTTGAAAGGAGATTTCATGGTCTGAGGGGGAGGGGGTCAAATCGAGGTGCAAGACAAAAATTCAATGCCTCGGCCTACCAAAATCTGGAGGCATGGCCCGAAAATCGACCAGAGTCTCCGCACAGGCGTTGATGAGTTCCTGATAGTCGTGTAGGTGTTCTTGGAGGCGTATCTCTTGGAACCGGAGTGGGAGTTTGCAAAGGGTGGGAAAAAGGGACTTGGTATGGACACGTATTGTGAGACGACCCGATAGTTTTGGTGAGACTGTAGGAACCCGACTTGTTTTGCTTCCTTCGATACACTCCTTCACGGATAGGTCCTCCAGATTGGGTAAAAGTCCGAGGAGAACGAGAAAAGAATCCGGCGACATCCTCTCCCCGTCCAATACGAGTGAGCGCAAGTTTTCCCCAAAGTGGCCAAAGTACTTCTTCAGCCCGCCCTCTGAGAACACGGACGGTACCCACCCATCGAGAGTCAGGTTCTCGACGTTCCTGAAATCTCGGAGGTGGGCGAGGAAGGGATAAAGGTTATCAGTGGTGATCCATCTCCCCCGCGGAGTGTTCCCATGCA
>Ga0307517_10015135_pt1 | contig 10273 bp, 4 predicted proteins | sample 23_EM_MG_FD_194515 | JGI IMG/M metagenome (GOLD analysis project Ga0307517, IMG submission 194515) | Populus trichocarpa ectomycorrhiza microbial communities from riparian zone in the Pacific Northwest, United States - 23_EM | ecosystem: Host-associated > Plants > Roots > Unclassified | place...
TTAAGCCCTATATTGTTCACTGAGATTTATTCAATTATCATTATTTTACTACATAAGTTCCCATAAAAGACTGAAAGGGTCACAAACGATCCCACTTCAAACTCAATCTCCTCATAGACGGAATTTTATAGACCGTATCTATTCACCGCACTAACTTTCTATATATATGAATAGTAATGTATATGTGAACAAAACCAACTAGATAACTTTGATGCCAGTCTTATAGAGTGTAAGCACTACCAGAAAATCGATAAATATAAACGGAAATACCGAGGGAATATTTCCGTCGGTAAATTTCCGAGGGATTTTACCGACGGAAATATTCCCTCGGTGGGAATTACCGTGGGAAAAAAATTAAAACAAAGCAAAAAACAAATGATGACGTGTCATTTTTACCAACGGAATTACCGACATAATTTATTCCGTTGGTAAATTCATCGGTAAATCCGTTGGTAAACTGTGAACATTGTTCATCATATCAATTACAAAGGGAATCACCGACGGAATTTTCCGTCGGTATTTTCTAGAGAGCTCCAGAACTGTTCACCTTCCAATTGCACTGTTAATTGTTGTTCTTTACGGACAAAATCACCGACGGATTGAAAAGTCGTCGGTGTTATTTGGTGATTTTCTAAAAAATTCAGTTAATTTAAAATTTTCATTTAAATATTACAGCCGGAATCACCGACGGATTGAAAAATCGTCGGTAATGGTTGGTGGTTTCTGAAATATTTTTACGACATTGAAAATTTAAATTAAATATTACCGATGGAATTACCGACGGAATAATTAAAAAATATTAATATTCAATTATCCGTCGGTAAATCCGTTGCTAACGCGCTCCAATAAAAAGCCTGAATGCCCTTATTTCACAAGAGACAGACTCATTTCTTATCATTCTTCTTCTTCTTCTTCTTCTTCACTATATGTAAAAAACATCAATATCCATTTCTTTCTCTTCTTTTCTCTCCTCATCTCCTTCTCTTTTCCTCCATGCTCGGGTATGTCTTCTTCTTCTTTCTTCTTTTATCCTCTTAGTTTTTTTTTTAATTAATATGCTTTACGAATTTTTTTTTCTCCTTAGCTTCACTTGCAACTACATTAAGGTAAGATTTTTCTTTTTTCTTCTTTTTTCATGATTTTTTCACTATATTTGTTTTTTATTTTATTTTTAATTGTTTTTGTTCTTAATAATTGTATAAATGTTGTTGTGAGATTATGTTTTTCATATGAGATCAATTTTTAGTTGATTTATTTATAGGATTTTTAAATTTTTAGCAATTGCAACTTCATTTTTTTCATATGAATTGTTTTAGTTGAATTTATTTTTTCATTTTATTTATTTGTTGCAAATTTGTTTGAGTAGATTTTCTTATTCTTTTTTCCAAGCATTTTGAATATATATTATAGAGTGTTGATTTATGTTAATTTAATTATTTTATAATTTTATAAAATGAATTTTTTTTAATGTTTTAAAATAATTACCGATGGATTTACCGACGAACAAAAAATTATCGATGAAAAATGCACCGACGGAACATTTTCGTCAGTGATTTCGTTTGTAAATTAATTACCGACAGAATATGTGTCTTACGCCAACAGAAAAATTCCGTTGGTAAAACTGTTAAATATTGTAGTTAATCATGCCAAGTTGTTGTAAATTGGCGCCTTTGCTATCAGGGTTAGATTCAAGGTTTGCAACACAATTACCCTTGTTATGAGTTGAATTACAAGAAAGCTCAGATCGAATTCTTTTAACTTTGTTGTTATTTTTTTTGATTATTTATTTATTATTATTGTATTTTTAATTATATTATTTAAATTACCAATAAACTAATTACTCGAGTCTCAAATTCTTTTTTCTTAATAGTTTTTTATATTAAAAAAAAACTTCGTCAGTGTGTGCTACAAATCTAGTTTATTAATAATGTTGGATGGTTAAAATCTTCCTTCCATGATCCTAGTTGTGCAGTGCATTACCCCCATTAATTTATGATAGCAAGAAACTTGTTTGTGTACATTATTTGAAAGAAAAGTAATCTTGGTAATTAAGGGGAATTTAGAGATCTGAGAGGACGTACTAAATATTTTTTTAAAATCATGTTCACCAATGCTATAAAGGATTTTGTCAGATCTATTTCCTTTTCATATGTTTAAATTTTCATATTTTTATTCAAGTGACATAAAAATCGTAATTTGTCTTAATTATATCAATTTGATATTAATAAAATATTTTCTTTCTCAATAAATTTGCTTGACTACATTTAACTAATCTTACGGCGTGACATATAGGGGTTTAATTGCAAACTTGTTAATTTAAGGGATTCCATTGTGATATATCATGCAAAAAGTACATATGGTCTCCGGAAACGAATGGAATGGCCGGATGACTGATCCTCTAACAAATCAAGGCTTATATTTATTTAATTAGGGTAGGGGGAAAAATTTATTCATTAAAAATAAAACAAACAAAGAAAAAGAATCCATTTCTATTTTACTTAAATAAAGAACAAAAAAAAAAATTTGCACCTATGAATCAGTAAAAGGAATTTCTTTAAAACAATTATAATATATAAATCAGGAACTGAAATCTCATCTAGCCTTTTCTTTTCTAAAATACCAAAAAAAATAAAAAGATTATAGATTGTCAAAAACAATATGAAAAAAATGCTACTCCGATAATTATAATCATTGTGGGGGCAAGCTCATGATCATTTGGTTCTTTTTAAACTTGGAAAGAATAAAATAAAATAAAAAATTAGCAAACAAGCTTCATGTTTTTATCACCAAATTTTAAATGCTTTGAATATCCATGGAATGCCTCCATGCATGATTAAGATTTAATATTTTTATTAAAAGGTTTAGCATTTAAACAATGGAGGGATGAGACTGACGATGATTCTGGGATTGAACAACGAATATCTTATCCTCCATTATTTAACCCAAATATCATTCAATCATGCGCTGGGCTAAAATGGCTTGACGAAGTCTACTACTTCCAAACGCAATTCTTTTGAACATTATTATTACATTTAGTCCAATAGTTATTCAAAGAAAAAAAAAACAAAAATAGAAGGTCAACCCTTGCTTCATAAGGCTAGCTGTCTATTGAAAATGGCTACCAAATCCGAGACAAAATTTCTGCTGAAGTTGCTCCGATATCATTTTTACTCCCTCAAAAGCGGTTCCTTGTTATCATCCCACTTATCCAATCGACTCTGAGCTTTCCCCACCTGAAGAAAAAAAAACCCAAAGCTTACATTTCTCTCATATCACAATTATATACACTTTTAAGATTATATATCGTTTAAATTCAATCAATCTTCAAACGATTTTAAAAACATATTCTCTACATCTACATGTGATTTTTGTCGCTCTGTGTTAGCTTCAGAATTTAAACTTAAAAATATTAAATATATTTGACCAATGAGTCCACCCTTTAGAATTATTTACAAAATGTATGGTGAAATATATATATATATATATATATGGGTGTCTATGTACGTAGTCTACCTCTTTTCCCCAGTTTGTCCGAATTGTAGCCCATAATAAGACTATAGTCTGAACAATTGTGCCTCCTAACATCCCAGTCCATATTCCCTACGTACCATAATAAGAAAAATATATTATCCCAATAACAAAATAAAAAGTTGAGAGAGAATATCATCGATGCATTACGGTTCTGTACATACCTTCGTACCCATGTCGCATACAAAGCCAAGAACGCAACCCAACGGGATGCCAATGATGTAGTAACATGCAACATTGACATAAGCAACGAATGCTTGCCATCCGCATCCAACAGCCACTCCTTTGAAATGTGATTTCAAAGAAATAAAAAGTCAAAAAAACTTTAATGGCTGAAAGTGTTGTCTAACCTCTACTCTCTATGATCTTCAAAAAATGGTGGTTGAGAAGGTACAAGTGACGGATGCGGTTGAAATTGCCCGCAGACCCTTATAAAATGAAAAGCACTAAAAGACAACAAAGAGCCGTCCGCAAGGCAAGTGCAGGAACGTGTACAATAATTATCCCCCGTAAATCATGGCACCATTTACTTACCAGATAAAACAGGTTGGACTCCATTAAGCACGATGGAGGCTGCGAGGAAAGGAGATAGCTCTGCAACAGCATCGGCAACTACTGTACCGCTAGTGAAGGCATAGCTTATGACATGCCGCAGTAAGAGCACAGCAACAGCCAAGATCACAGAGATGAGCAGCGAGCATAAATTTACTATTACAACAGAAAATGATGTTGCTTTGGGATGTCCAGCACCCAACTCATTGCTTACTCTCACACTGTAATTAACCACAGAGAAAAGGAAAGAAAAACTGATTGTCGTTATTTATGTTAATTGTTATATAGCTGTCTATAAAACACAATTTCAAATATTTTATTTCATGGATGATTTTTTAGCCTTTGTAATTAAAGAGTGAGTTCTTTCTAATTAAATCAAGTACAAAACAATTATGATTTTTTTTTCTCCCGGTCCTAACACTCTCCAGGGATCTTATCCGCAACAAATGGATATTAATTCTTGAGAGAAGGGCTCTCTTCTTACGATATGCGGGGACTTGGTAGTGTGGTAACGGTTGTTTTTTAAATAATTTTTTGTGCCGAAATACATGTTAATAATATTTTTTTATTTTTTAAAAATCATTTTTAATATCAGTACATCAAAACAATTCAAAACGTACAAATCATATTAAATTTAAAAAAAAATTAAATTTTTTAAAAACGTGATTTGCACCGTATTCCCAAACATATGATCTTTGACAAAAAAAACTTTCCAACTGAGTTCTCTGCCTCTCAGCACTATCATCCTCCTTAATTAAATTAATAAAACTAAATACAAGTTCATTTAAAAAACTACATCAGAAAATAATATTAATTCTTTTATTATTACCTCTTAATATATTAACTTGAATTATTAAATTGAGATAATTAAAAAAAAAATTATCTAAGAGGATCTAACTGAGAATTTATTTTATTTCAAAACTAATTGAGAAATGAATTAATAAGTATATTGTTTGGTTTGAAGATCAGAATTGTAACAAATATTAAATAATATAGCCTCAATTATATACGAAAACTAACCTTGCAGCTGCCTGAAAACCGACTGAGATCATGATACACCAACCATTTATCGTCGTGCTGCATTGAAATTATCCGAGATTCATCAAAACATCTTAGAAGGGAACGATAATAAAAGAGAAAGTAAGCAAGTTCACCGTTCCAAACACACACGAAGAATGATCTCGTGCAAACTAGCTAGGTACATGCATGGAGTAGATTCTTGCTTACCAGATGGACAGAGCGTCCAAGGAAATTTCAGCATTTTTGAGCAATCCAGCGATCAAAGTTAGTATTTGGTAGTACCAAAGCTCAAGGCATAGCATAACACCTGATGCAAGGGACAACTTGAAGAAATCCCATAACCCAGTGAAGGCCTGTATGCTAAATCCCCTCCATGTGTGCTTGAACTTCGTGCTTACTAGAATGTAAACAAACTGGGCCACCACTATAACCCACCATGAAAAACTAGTTACCAATGATGCACCCAACAACCCTCCTCCAAGCTTGAAAATTACAACCCAACATAGTATTAGATGCAGCACAAGAGCAGCAGCTGATATGCATGTACTAGGGAAAATTACACTTTGCGCTTGCAAGAACTTTTGTATGGGGAAATTGCAAGAATAAGCAAAGATTTGAGGAATTAGACCATAGACAAAAAGCGCAGCTGCAGATGCAATGGTAGGTGATTCGTGTAGTCCAAGTAAGATAGGCTTGCAAAAGATGTAGATAAACATAAGTATAAGCCCAGTTAAAGTGAGGAGAATCGTCGATCTTTGCATATATACGCCTAGCATTTCATACTTGTTTGCTCCATAGGCTTGCCCACATAGTGTCTCCACCGCACTTCCCATTCCCAACTGCATGTAAATTTTTTTTTAGAAAGAAACAAACTATTTGAAATAGACAGCTAGTATAATTGATGCATTCAGATCGTGCTTTGTAATGAATTTTATATTAGGACAAGAACAAGTAATCCACATACGATCAGAATGTATCTGTTGTATAAACCACAATTGATGCTAACATTTGTTTTAATTTACATGGAACTTTAATTTTCGAGACTATACCATAATTCCAAAGACAAAACCTTGGACACCCATGTTGCCAAGAGAGGCAGCAGCAAGTTCAAGATTGCCAAGATGACCACAAAACATTTGAGTTGATATGGAAACAAGATAATTGAGCATGTAAACCACAATTGCTGGTGCTGCTAGAGGAAAGAGGATTTTCAGTTCAACCCAGGTGGCTCTTAGGATTCGCTTAGATCTGGACAACTCCATATTAGATAATATGTCTTCAAGTTCAGAACTCACTGCCTCCCGGGAGAATGATCTTTTGTCATGCATTATTGACTGATAAGACTCATCTTCAGCATACTCTATTCTGTTGTCGTCACTAGAGGTGGCCATGATCTGTGATCTCTGATCGTTTTACTCTACACGAGATAATTAATGCTGATATAAAGCAAAAAGTTGATCTGACAAAGGGATATCGTACATTAGAGAAAGCACAAAGATAAGCTAATTCTCTAACAGGGAGTATGTTTACAGGAAAATGAGTGGAGATGAGAGCATACTTTCAATGGTTTGCATAAGTAGTCGAGACATAAACGTTGAGTTAGTCAGAGAAACAGTGAGTCAACTAACTTTCCTGGTTCTAGAAGAGAGAAAATCCAGTATCGTAGACTCACTGTTCTCCTTCTTAATTTGGTTGCTGTAGACCCTTAAAATTTCGTCTTACAATTGAAGTCATAGGTTTAATTAAAATTTGGCTAAAATTGAAATTAAACTTTAATGAGTTTAATTGACTTAATTAAGGATTTAATTAAAAAAAAATTAAGTTTGGAAGCCTAATTTGGGTCGACTTGCAATAATTGAAAGATCAGGGACCTAATTAAACTTTGGAAGTGCTTAATTGTTTAGTGATGGGCTTAATTGCAAAGAAAAGAAAGTTTGAAGGTGCTAAAGACATGTACATTCAGTGACCAAAATTGATTGGATCAAGGGTGACATTGTAAGAATTAAGAGTTTGAATGGCCATTTAGGGATAAAATTGAAGAGTTTCATGGCAAAGGAACATATTGCATAAGACACTGAAATTAGAGGGACCAATTGAAAGATTCTAGGGGTAAAATTAAAACGATTCCTAAAAATAAAGATCAATTGAGAGTTTACTTGCAAAAGATTCAAAAGATTAAGGGTTGTAATAAAAAAAAATGGAAGATTAAAACCCTAACTAACATAGGGTAACCAAAACAAAACAAAACAAAACAAAACCTTACCTGGGCTCAAAACAGCGCCGTTTCGGTTTATTCTGAAGAAGAAACAAATATTAAGGCTAGACCACTTATCATGTGACCACTATTCATCTTCTTTCTCGTAAGCCCGAAAAACATGGTTGGATAATCACCTTGCAAGATTTATTTCACCATCATCCCAAAATTCACCTCCACAACATCCATTAACAATCAATTTTTTTTCCTTTGTCCCCAAGCCTCTCTCACTAGACAACAAAATGACTACTCAACCAGCCATATCGATCTGCCAAAACAATAAAAACAACTGGTGTTCATGCCTTGCCAGCTTTAATCGATGGCTGTCATCTCCTCTCCAACATCAAAGGTCCAGGTTCAACCAGCTCCCAACCTCTAGAATCATCCTCTCCGGCCACCAAAACCCCCATGAAACCTTAACAAGAAGGAGGGGGGATCGAGGACCATGCATCACCATACTGCATGCTATTCCATATATCAAGCCCTGGTTTTCACCCTAAAAACATAAAAAATAAAAAACCTTTACACCCTTTTCCAAACACTCGAACCATTGCAAGATTACAAACCTTAGCATTAACCACCGAAGCACCATCATCTCAGCCACAGCTCCTCCCCATAGCACATGGCCAGCATCCACCTTTCAATAAAATAACTTAGCCTTTAACCATTTTCCCATCACAAAGAGCATTACACCTACATCTCAGACCCGAGCATTTTCTTGATAATAGTATACCTCTAACCCTCTCCTTCGTTGCGATACAACATTGACATGATTTCTTAAAGTTGGCATCTGTTTTAAGGTGAAGGAGCTTGGGTCTCGAAATTTAATACACTAGTCCACTCTCGTTGCGCGCTATTATGTACTCTTCAAGAACGTCCACTACCACTACACAAGAGCATGCAAGGGAGAAGTCTAGCAACCATTTGAAAAGAAGAAGTTCCGATCTTTATTATTGCTACAGTATCGCAACTGTCTGCACCTTCCACACCCGTCATCAACAGTACCGTGAGCTCCTCCAACGCAACAGCAACCAATTTTTCCCATTCCAAGCGATTGAAAACTTCAGGACCTAAAACGGAAGCTTGTTCATGTGGATGCCTAGGAGAAAAGGTCATGGTAAGTGGTACTTGCCAAAGTTTTTCATGACTAGAAAAATAAGAAGGTGCTGGGTAACATTCATCCAAACTGGTGGGTTTGATCTTTTAAACAGGAAAATTTTTTCTCAGTTTTTGTTTATGGATTAGGCTTTCCAAAGTCACTTGTTTTAAAGAAGAAAGGCTGTGCTATTCGGCGTTCCTTAAGCCCGTTTTTTTCCATTGGAAAAGGCCTGCGTTGGTTTTGGGCAAAACGTATGCCTTATCCGGGCTTGGGTTTTAGCAGAGGTCTTGAGTTAGGCTGAGAAGCCGATCCACAGCTTTTAGAATCTAAAACCATGTTTAGCTAAGCCAAAATTTATCAAAGTAAAAAATTATATTTTTAGGTTTCTAAGCCATGTTTGGTAAACACGTTTTTAAAGTAATTCTTAAATTGTGTTTTTTTTATTTTTTAATAAGAGTGTGTTTTGGGAAACATTTTTTAACACATTTTTCACAGCTTTATTTTTTTATTTTTAGATGACCATTTTCTAATTGATTTTGGATTTTTTATACTTTTTTAAAACCTTTTATGTTTAATATTTAAGAACGTGAACTTATATGTAAAATAATTTTCTAGTATTAAATAAACCAATTTAAAAAATAAAAAAAAAACACAAATTCTTTTTTAAAAAAACATATTTATGTTTAAAATTACATATGGCCAAATTGTAAGATAATTTTCATTCATGTTTTTGTAAAATAAAAATATTGTATTTTAAGAAAAATCAATTAATGAATTTTACAACTAGTCTATAAATATTCATTAGAACTTGGAATGAATTTAAAAAAAAATAATTTATTTTTAATATTAGAATTTATAAATTTACATATAACATGTATTTTCAATATTAAAAAAGCTAATTAAGCCAATAATAAATAAATAACCTCTCTCTGTATTTACATTTAATATTTAAGAATTACAAATTTATACTAATGCTGATAGTCTCGTAGGTAATATAAGTTTTGATTGTAATACAAGTTGATGTCACTAGTTTCATTCAGGATAACTAGTCAAATATAAATTCTGCTCATTAGACATATTGACACCACTAGTTTCATTCAGAATAACTAGTCAAATATAAAATCCTGGTCGTCAGACAAGCTAACATCATTAGTCTCATTCAAGGTAACTAGTTAATTTTTCATCTTTTCATTTCTCATGTCATAATTTATATAAATTCATAACATATTTAAACAAATTACAGTTATTCAACATTAAGAAATTTGAGCAAAATAAACGGTTGTTGTGCAAAGTACCTACCTAATGCTTGTGTTCAAGCAGAAATCCCCTATTGCTGAATGAATTATGTGGCTTTTTCTGTACCAACAGGAACAACACTATATACAATTCAATTACTATGGCAATCCAATTTAAATTTTCATTTCAAGTTCGAGTCTCAAATTAATGATAAGGAAAATATAAAGTTTTCCGTGCTTAAATACTTTTCATTAACATATCCTTCAATATACCTGTAATGTTTTGAATTAAAAGAGTTAGGAAAATACAACAAAGTTCTTGGTGGCTTAAAGAGTGGGTATAATTAAATGAGGGGTATTGTAGTAATTGTATAAAGAGATGATATATATAAAAAGGAAGGAAAAAAAACAAAAGAAGAGACCTGTAAAATTTTGAGAGAGAACCGCGGGAGTGAAGTGAGAAAGAAGAAGAAGAGAAAAGAGGGGAAAATAAGGGAAAAAGGAAAGGAGTTGGAGGAAATAAGTAAAAAGGGGTAAGATTATGCTTTAATGTGTATAATATGTTTTCTTTAGCTTTAATTTCAG
>Ga0307517_10015136_pt1 | contig 10273 bp, 7 predicted proteins | sample 23_EM_MG_FD_194515 | JGI IMG/M metagenome (GOLD analysis project Ga0307517, IMG submission 194515) | Populus trichocarpa ectomycorrhiza microbial communities from riparian zone in the Pacific Northwest, United States - 23_EM | ecosystem: Host-associated > Plants > Roots > Unclassified | place...
TAGATCAATATCTGCTCAGATCAAGAAAGACTTTGCAGGATAGGAGACAGCCAGGTTAAGTGTAATTAGATGTGCCTTAACACAACCTAAAGGAATCGAGGATTGGAGGAGAAATGCTATCTTTTACACCTATATTAAATGTGGAGATAAATCCTGCAAGATCATTATAAATAGTGAGGATTGTATTAATACAATATCCTTTGGTAGCATATATCATTTAGGCTTAAAGTCTATCCCATAACCTAAACCATACAATGTGCTTTGAGTTAACAATACATCCACAACAATCAAGGAGATATATCATTTTCCTATAAAGATCTTAGATTATCATGATGAGATTTGGTGTGATGTAATTTCTATGGACATAGGACATATCATTTTAGATAGGCCTTGGTTATATGATTTGAACATTACCATCTTTGAGTGATCAAATTCATATTCATTTGTTTTTTATGGTAAAAAGATTTAACTTACTAGATTATCACCAAAGCCTAATAATAGTAACAAGATGAAGGAAAAAGTGAAAAAGATGGGGCTCAACATAAAAAGTCATAAGGAGTTTGACAAGGAGGTTTGTGTAGAGTATGTTGTGTTTGTTTTAGTGGCCAATGAGGTTGTAGAAAAAATTATTCAAATAAACCACCTAAAAAGGTAAGGAAAGTGTTGAAAGAGTTTCTAGATGTCTTTCATTCTAAGCTACTTGATGTTTTACCTCTTTTGTGTGTGACATTCAACATGCTATAAATTTAGTTACTAGTGCCACATTGCCAAACTTTCCTTACTATAGGATGAACCATAATGAACATGCTAAATTATAAAGACAAGTATATGAATTGTTATAAAAGGCACTAGAGATTTTGAGCCCTTGTGCAGTACCTACCTTTTTAACACCTAAGAAAGATAGACCATGAAGAATATGTGTAGATAATTACATCATCAACAAGATTATAATAAAATATCATTTTCCAATTCCTCGACTGGGTTAAATGTTAGATATGATATCAGATGCCTAAATTTTCTCTAAGACTAAGGATGAATTATATGAATGGTTAGTCATGTATTTTGGCCAAGTACTTTTATAAAAGTAATGACACAGGTGCTTAGGTTATTTATAGGAAAAATTATTGGTGGTGTATTTTGATGATATATTTATTTATAACAAAACGAAGGACGAACATTTAGATCACCTTATTCAAGTGTTCTTTCTTCAAGGATCGAATGGTTTTCTTAGGGTTTATAATGTCACGTGAGGAAGTCTTTGTTGATCCCTAAAAAATCCAAATGATTGTAGATTGGTTTAAGTATAAGAATATTCATAAGGCTCGTAGTTTTCTTGGGTTTGCGATTTTCTATTATCATTTCATCAAGGAACTTAGCACCATCATATTATCTATTATGAATTATTTGAAACAAGGTGAGTTTCAATGGAGTAAAGGAGCTAATAAGACATTTGAGCAAGTTAAGAAGAAGATGACAAAGGCCCTAATAATGCATCTTCCTGACTTTACTAAGGTGTTTGAAGTAGAATATGATGCATCGGGAAATGGTATAGGTGGAGTGTTTAGTCAAGAACGTCACCCTATAGCTTACTTTAATGAGAAACTTAACGAGGCCAAACAAAAATACTTAATCTATGATAAAGAATTTTATACAGTAGATTAGACTTTGTGTTATTGGTCCTATTATTTGCTACCATATAAGTTTGTTCTTTACTTCGACCATGGAGCCTTTCACTGTCTCAACTCCCAAAAGAAGCTCAATCATATGTATGGTTGTTGGGTTGGATATTTGTAAGTCTATTCATTTGTATTGAAACATAAATATAGAATGGAGAATAAGATGGTAGATGCCTTAAATCGCTGGGTAACACTATTATCCGTAATGAGTGTTGAAGTTACTAGATTTAAAAGAACTAAAAAGAAGTATGAATCTTGTCTAGAATTTGGAGAAATATGACTTTGAGAGATGAAAGTAACTATGTTGTAGATGGTTATTACCTTTAGGAAAGGTGTTTGTTTCAGGATAATAAGTTTTGTATCATGAAGACATCAATGCATGATTTTTTGATATGAGAGATTCATGCTGGAGGTCATTCAAGACACTTTGTAAGAAATAAAATAATTGAAAAGATGAGACATTAGTTCTTTCAGTCTAACTTAAAAAGAGATATAGTTAAGTTTGGAGGTCAATTTCGAACATGTCAACTAGTTAAGCATAGAAAACATAACACTGGTTTTTACACCCTGTTGCATGTCCCCACTTGCCCTTGACAAGATGTAAGTATGGATTTTATGTTTGGGCTTCCACATATTACAAAGAAGCATAATTTTATCTTTGTGGTTGTTGATCGTTTCTCTAAAATGACCTTATTTTATCCCTTGTACTAAGACCCACCGATGCTTCTAGAGTTGCGAAACTCTATTTTGATGAGATTGTCAAGTTGCATGGTCTTCTCAAAACCATTGTTTCAGATAGGGATGTTAGATTTATGACTTATTTCTGGAAAACCTTCGGCATATGGTGGGAACTAAGTTGAAGTTTTCTAGTGTTCACCACCCCCAAAGTGATGGACAAATCAAGGTGGTTAAGGAGTTCAGGTAACCTTTTGAGATGTCTAGTAAGTGATCATATTGGAAATTAAGATTTGGTTCTTCCTACAACCTAGTTTGCCTATAATAGCTTTGTTAATGGGTCGATAGACATGAGTCCCTTTGAAGTTGTACATGGTTACAAGTATGGTAAGCCTTTAGACCTTTTTCTCATGTCTCCTTATGTTAGGGTGTATGTGGGTCAATCAAGTCATTTATATATAGATTTCAAGATTTGCATGTTGAGATCACTAAGCAGATTCAAATAAGTAATGCACTATATAAACTTTGAGCTGATTTACATAGATGACACAATGAATTTAATGTTAGGGACTATGTTATGATACAGGTTAGACCCAAACGGTATCCTTCAAAAACTAATCGAAAATTGCATGCACGTAGTGCTGGACCATTCAAAGTGCTATAACAGGTTAGTTCAAATGCTTATGTTATTGATTTACTGCTTGATTTTGACATTAGCTGCATATTTAATATTGAGGATCTAGTTACATATCAAAAACCACATCTTATTACAAATAATCCATTTGAAATGCCATTTAATTCCTCTCCTGATGATCTTATTGAAATCTCTACCCTTTTCATCCATCTTGACATCAACATAAAATGATATTATTGATGCTATTCTGGATAAATAAGTTGTTTTTACTAAGGATGGTGGAGTTTAATGGTTTCTAGTTTGTTGGGTAGGCCAATCTAATTTAGATTGCATTTAGATTAGTAGAGATATATTGCAGCAGATTGATCAAGATCTCTGGGAGTACCATTAAAGCCGTTTAGAGCTATACTTGATGGGGTCGAGTTTCTTCAACCCTAGGAGAGTTGGTGGGGACACCAGACTCACACCATATATTACATGAGTTTATAGATGGAGACGACAAAGGATGACCCAAATTGTTACTCTTTGCTTAGGAGACCGAATCTATTTGAGTCTATTTCATTGTTTTTGTTTTATTTATTTGAGTTATTTATGTTAGATATTTTTTATTGATGAGATTTGCCCAATAGCTGAATATTTTAAGTTATGCTACTTATATATTAGTCGTTGAGTTTGTGAAACAGTTTTGTTGAATAGAATAAAAATCACATATTAATCCTCCTCTAAATTGTCTCTTCCTTGTGGCTTTTATTTCCTTGCATCTTTTTTATTTCTTTCCCTAGTTTTATTTTTATTTATTTATTGCCCCGAGTCACCTGCTATGTCAAACTACCACTATAAAATCTCTGTTTTTTTTCTCAAATATTAGCTTTGCATAATGTGTTGCCTGGTTTCGCACTTGAGCAAAATTTTCTAGTGTTTGAATAGAGCTAAAATTCTAATAGAAACTGGCTATCTTCCTTTCCCTGTACTATTATTTCCTCTTTTTGTTTTTTGTTCATTTCTGCTGTATTTGACACAATTTCAATTAAAAACCTGCATAGACAGACCGGTCCATTTAGTACGTACAAAAGCAGTTGATTTTAGTTTAGCGGCGAAAGAAGTGTGCGCCACCACTGAACGAAGGGTTGGACCTTATCGGAGAGAGTTCTACAATGCCGTCAATTGAGTTAACTCTACATTAATCAAGCAGAATGAGCATAGAATGGACACAGAGCCATTCCAGTTAAAGCATCAGAATGAGATGTGCGAAGATCATATTTCAACTTCCAGCAGCTAATAACATGTAATTACAAAATTTGCAAGGAATAAGAGAGTTGCAGCATGCAGCAGAGAGTAATGCAGGTACCAGCTGAGCCAGACATGAAAAGGGAACCTTATTATGCTTATACATGTTTCAACATGCAAGACCAGACCGATCGAAACTATAAGATCCCAACCCAGAGTTAGATTACCCCTCTAATATATTGGTACAGAAAAAGATAAGCCAGGTGATCCTTCATCATTTTAGGGAGACGGAGATCATCATATAAACAAGCTTTGATCTATTAGAGAATATTCTGTGGGGTCATAGAACTCATAGTCAAACCTCAGCCCATCATTCAAGTGTATCGGTACGTCTGTGAGAAGACTTGGGTCAAAATATTCCGGAACCTCTATGTTTTGGAGCCCGAGATTCATATAGTAATCACCTGGAACAAAACGTACTTGCAAGTCCTCATCCAAAGGAACGAAAGGCGGCATTCCCAAATTTATGTTTTTTCTGGAAGATTCCACATCTGTAAGGCAATTCATATTCAAGCCTTGATTTTCCATACTAGAAGTGCTTGACACTTGATGATTTGTCGAGTTGGTCTTCGTTTGAAGAGGGATAGAGTCAACTGCATTTGCTGTTGAACTTACATGGCTGGCATTGCTGCCGTAGTCATTACGTGAAGGCTTAATTTTGACAGGGCAACCAATTTCTCTTTCTGTCAAGGAATGTGCAGAACTGATGGCTCGAGCAGGCTGTGGATAATCAGCTCGTGTAAGCTGCTTCTGACCAGGCATTGGTAGGTGGCTAAACCCATCATTAAAATGAGGTGCAAGGGGATGGCCATATTCCATCTGTGAAATCCTGGGTTTACGAGGATTGGGAGCATCAACTGTTACGCCTCTTTTGGGTTCTGCCACAGGCGTTGTAACAAGTATCTTTCTATCACCATTGTGGCTTCTGGGATCCACATTGTGAAGAACCAAGCTACTGACAGAAAATCCGTAGCACCCATTTGAAACATCAGTTGGCTGCAAATTGATTGAATTCTGAGAGCCAAAACTTCCAGCAGAATCACTCAAAGGTGAGTCCGACTGCTTTATCATACCAACGGGATTGTTAAAATCGTTTCCTTTCTGCAATCTACTCAAATAGAGACGGTATTTCTGCATGGAAGAAAGCCTTTCCAGTGAGGAAGACGGTACTGCTCAAAAATCAAGAAAGCTCATAAAACATATTGAGTTTAAAAATGACAGAAACATGTTAATATTCCTCCATTGATTTTCTTGACTTATACCTGCAAATGGCTAGCGACATTTTCCCTTGTCAAACGCGGCACATTCATCAAGTCAAGTATTTTCTTTGGACCAACTTCTGCCAAACAGACATTACTTGTCATTGCTCTGTAGAAGCATGACAAAGATGTGGCGATATCATTGAAAACCACATACAGACAATTCAATGCTATCAAGTTTTAATAAATTATATGAACATTCATAATTCCTGAAATGATCCAATCACCAAATTTCTGAAATGAAACTTCGAATAAATACTTACTATCAAATCCTATCTGATTTACTGCTTTGACAAATTTCTGATGAAGTTCTACAGACCAAACTACTCTAGCTTTCTTTGCAGAAGTATTATCACCAATGTCTTTTTCATCGTGCTTGCTTTCGATATCTTTTCTTTTCTTTATCAAAGTAAGGTCTTCACAGAGAAAATGCCCATCCTCATATTGATCTGATCCATTTCTAGTCATTTGAAAACTTTCGATCCCTTCGAGAATTTCAATATCTCTTACCTCGTGTATTTTCTTTCTGAATACATGCTGCCATATATTCCGGAGTTCTTTCATTCGTATAGGCTTAAGAAGATAATCACAAGCTCCGTGTTGGACACCTTTCATCACCCTGCTCGTCTCTCCATCAACAGACATCACTGTTAGGTGACAAGCACATCTGGTCAGAAGCCGAAGCAACTTCCATTATATATACAGTGCATGTAACGCATGCATACATGCATACATAAAATATAAAAGACTGGCTTTGAAATGAAATTCCTTAAGTAAAAGAAAGGAACCGACTAATTACGGGAAGATCCATCTCCAGTCCAACATGCTCTAACAGTTTGAAACCATCCATGTCAGGCATGTAGACGTCACTGATTACAATGTCATATCCACCTTTCCTCTCACGAAGTAGGTTCAAAGCATCTCTTGCCAAACCGCAGGTGGTCACTAAACAAAGCATTCCAAATGAAAACGTGAAACACTCCACATATGGTCAAAAGCCAAGAATCTTGCTATAGAATCAAATCCAGCATAAGAGAATGATATTTTCACTGAACAAGATAATACTGCGAGGATATGAAATACTAAAAAAGTAAGAAGAACATCATGATGTTAAAGGCATAAAAACCATAAACCAGGTTGACTTTAAGTGCTTAAGAACTTATAGGGAATTGCATTAATGAAGCATATCCTTCTAGATAGAATGAAAATGCCAGGGCACATTAATGCTAGCATGTAAAATGACTAGCTCAGCTTAGCATGTGTTTGGAACTGCAATGGAGGTGCTTTTCCACCCACTACACTTCCATTAAGTTTTTGGTAAGGGAAAAAAACAAAAGAAAAGGCAGCCACGGAAGTAGTTTACATGGCCAGAAATCAAAATTCGGAAATCGATGCTCATTAGTTCTGTGGTGAAACAAATTTCTTTTGTTAAATATCCTTAAAAATCTTGTAATTTCATACATTTTATATCTATTAATATTTGTGTTAATCGAATCATGATTTTGTCTTTTATCATTATGTTGGTCTTCAACACCAGAATCACTTTAAACAGCAAATATAATTGGCAACAACATTTGCTACAATGATAGCTATGACCAGAACCATCAACACATAAAAGCCAACAACGTTGCCAGACAGACAGACTATTCAATCTCATCACACTTGAGATTACTACAGCTGAGGTAATTAAATACCCTCAGAAGATAAAAATTAAACAAGTTGAGATGAGCTAATTCCTTGCCAAGTCGGTGCCGTTTCAATAGGTTTGGTGATACATTAACATTCCATCAAGAATCCAACACATTAATTCCTACCATTAACTGCTCCTTATAGTGCTACATATTGAAGAAGCTCGATGAAATACGTTGTAGCAGATCAAAATGATTGTAGTTACTAATCATGCTGTCTCATAAAGTAAACAAATCTGCACTAACCATCAATCATACTTGTAAGTTATCATCATCTAATGCCTAGAATAATAAAACTCCGTGGAGTTCAGACTCAACTTTTTGGAAGATATAATCATTGTCTCTGTGTATCATACTTTCATTAGTTTAGTTGGCAAGTGGAGCAAACATCAATAAACCTTCTAATTACTCTAACCAGCTGCAAAAAAGAAAAAGGACAAATCTGTAAAGAGTAGCACAACATCATTGATGAACTTGCATATTTCTGTTCAAAAAAGTAATTCCAGAGTTGAAATCTTGAAATCAAGAGAAGCAACAGATCACAGAAGAAGTGTGAGGATAAAAGCACTTTTTTTTTCTTTTTTTTCAAGAAGGAGAATAAAAGCACTTCCTAATCGACTCAAAGACAACTTTTAGCCTTTTATAGACTTTTAAGTCAAAATCCCACAAGTGAGCCAACCCCTTACAATTACTCCACTTTTGCAATAACATATGAGCCAATCTACAGAGATGAAATTCACACATTCTAAATTTGCAACTTGAAATGCTTTCACTTAACAAATTGCTTCTGATTAGATTAGTTGAGGTGACATGAAGAATTCCTGGAAACAATTTACCCCAGAAATGCTTAAAAACAATAGAATAACCTTCCGTGCACAATTTAGCATGATCCCTTTAGTGGCATGTCACTTGCTCAACTTAAAAAACCAAAAAAAATTGCGAATTCTCCATGGACTAGCTTATAACAAAGAAAGTAAGATATCCCTTGAAAGAAAACACCAAATAACAGGAAATTAAGAAACATGGAGTAGAAGTCACCATCTGACAGAAATGAAACCATGGGAAGCAAAAATAAAACCCAGTTCACAAACAAACAGCAGTTTTTAAGTGAAAAAGAAACCGCAAGAAGCAACTAAGAAGAGCAGTACTAGCAAGAAACCGAGGTGGAAAATAGTTAATAACCTTCATAAGAGCATCTCTTGAGCATCTTTTCAAGGATTTTTAACCAGGTGGGATCATCATCGACAACGAGAACACGGAGACCAGCAGGAAACGAATCATTCCGGGGAGAGGAGAAACCATTCTCCATCATGGCAGGGACGGAAAAGGAGACGGAGAGACAGAGTCAGTACTATGAATGAGTGTGAGAATTAAGAGAGTAGAGTAGTAGCAGTCCTCAAGGAGAGAAACCTGTCTGGGTTTTTAAAGTGAAAACTGGGTTTGTTTGTTTGTTTGGGTTTTAAGAAGAGACAGAGAGAGACAGAGAGACATGCACTGTTGAGAAAGTTACGAAAAAGAAAGCACCCAACAGAATATTGTCTTTGGCGCCGGTTTAGGTTTCAGCTTAACGGTTCCTGTTGAGTTCTTTGCCACCTCAAGTTGCCTCCCTCCCTCCCTCCCTCTCTCTCTCTCTCTAAGCACTTTACAGGTTCTACACGAGAGAAATTATGAGGCATGATTGGTAGGAATTATATTTCGTATTCTCCTAACAAGAATTTATTATAAAAATAATTCATAAATTTCATATTTTTGTGGAGTATTGTTCTCGTATATTGGGTAATTTCTTAACATGCAAAATTATTTTATGAATAACTTTATTGTTAAGGAGAAATTAATTAAATGAAACACTTTTCTCTTTCGGCTTGACTTTGATCATTCATGGCAATAAAAGATGGAGGAAATTATGTTCATTTTGCAGCTCAAAATGGAAAAAAGATTGGAATTAGCTGTGAGAAATCTAACGTAGAATTTACTTTTTAGTAAAGATATATAGAACCTGAGGTGGAATTAAAGAATGTTTGAATGGAAAAATAGGCATCTCAAGGAATTTTAAAAGTTAATCCAATTGGATTAACGATAATCTTCATTCCAATATATATATATATATAATCTGAACCAATAATTTCTTAATGAAATAATTAAGGGAAAGATTAATGTTGAGTAGAGGATAACAGGCATTTTGGAATTGCATTTCAAACAGTATTTAAAAATAAATTATTTTTTTTAATTTAAAATTAATATTTATATATATATTTTTGAATTGTTTTAATATATTAATATTACAAATAACTTTTAAAAATAAAAAAAATATTATTTTAATACATTTTCAAATAAAATATACTTTAAAAAAACAGCAACTATCGTATTTTTTTTTTATTAACATGGATGTCCGGATGAGCTTGAACGCACCTCAACTAATCTCTCGGGTCCTGAAGTTAACGAACATATAAGCCTACAGTGATCTTGAAGTTTATGAAATTCAAACTGGTGACTTCTAGACAGCAAATCTAAAAACTAACCAGTTAAGTTACACATTACATCTATATCACAACTATCGTATTTTTTTTTTTAGTTTAACGTGGGTGTCCGGGTCAGCTTACGCGCACCTCGATTAATCTCACGGGCCCTGAAGTTAACGACCATGTAAGCCTCCAGTGACCATCATATAAGCAACCACATGACTCGAACCTGAAACTACAGAAAAAACAAATTTTTTAATCCCAAACTTTCATCTATTGTATTTTTAGTCACCCCAGTAGCTGTTATCTCTCTGGTCTATATGTGAGGCTGGTCTCATGTGAGTTGGAGACTATCCGAGGTTTTGTTATATAACTTGAAGTTACCCTAACTTAGGTTAACATTAATTAATCCATCTATGCATCCTTGATCAGAATTTTAATAGTTGCGACTATCCACAGCCAATCTTAGTTGTGGGACATTTTAACCAAAAACAAAATTAAGATGAAGTGATGTTAATAAATTAAATTGGTGGAATCCTTCAGTAATTTCGATATTGGTGGAATTAAATTGGTGGAATCCACCAATAATTTCGAT
>Ga0307517_10015137_pt1 | contig 10273 bp, 11 predicted proteins | sample 23_EM_MG_FD_194515 | JGI IMG/M metagenome (GOLD analysis project Ga0307517, IMG submission 194515) | Populus trichocarpa ectomycorrhiza microbial communities from riparian zone in the Pacific Northwest, United States - 23_EM | ecosystem: Host-associated > Plants > Roots > Unclassified | place...
TCTCTCTCTCACACACACCCACCCACCTTCTGAAAAATCAAAAGATGGGGAAGCAAAACAAATCCAAGTCGAAAAAAAGCGATTCTCTTGTTGGAAAGGGGAAAGTAACTCCGCTCCAAATCGCATTCATCGTCGATCGATATCTCTCCGACAACAATTTATCCCAAACTCGCTCCATTTTCAGGACGGAAGCCTCTTCTCTCATCTCAAAATCTCCTGTTCGTGAGGTACGTACCCCTTTATTTTTTTTATAAAGGTAATCGATATTCTAGAAACAAATAATCTAAATGTTTTTTTTTCTCAGGCACCGAAGACTTTGTTGAGTTTGGGGGCGATTTTGAATGATTATATATCTTTGAAGGAGCAAAAGGTGATTTTAGATCAAGAAAGGGTGCGTTTGGAGCAAGAGAAATTCAGGGTACAGAATCTTTTGCACGGTATGCAACAAGTGATGAATGCTTATAATGCTAGTGGAAACGTAGCACCAGCACCAGCAGCAGCTACACCTATGATTCAGGCTTCTGTTACAAGATCTACGGTTATGGGTCCTCGAGCAGATCCATTTCGTGGATCCCCTTCAGCTGCAGGTGAGCTCGATAAACCCTTTGCATGATTATGTTGATATGATTATTTGAATGTTTTATGTTAACGTGCTACAGTTTTTTATTTTGGCCAACCTGAATTTGGTGGTTCGAATTTGGGATCCCAACTTTTAAGCCTATATAAATGGCGGATATAGTTTATTTGCTTGATTTCATCTGGTCTGTGAATTGTATGTTTAACTGTACTATTAACTGTAGATTGATAAAATAATTTGTTTGTTTGCCAGGATCTTGTAAATGTTTTTTTTTTTGTGTGGAGAAATCAGTGCTCAAATTGGGAATTTTAAGAAGAAAAAGGATCACGTTTTAGTGGCTAATGCCCTAGATGGATTCCATTGTTGTATGCTACTTAAAATGAAGCTTGCTAAATGATGACAAACCTTTGATAATAAATAATTATGGAATAATCATATCAATAACTCCAACACCAATACTTTCAACATATGTTAATCTCGCCATTGTCACACATTGAGCCTTTCCAGTCTCCACGGGCCATGGTAGTGAGTTTTTATGAGTTAGTGCTGAATTTGGATAATTGATCATTCTCTTTATGAGAGATTACAAGTACCCTGCATTTGTGAAAGACATGTTTTTGAAGGATTTCTTTGTAGGCTATTGGTTTTCTGTAGTGTTACTATCAATATTCAAAAGAAGTTTCCTTCTCCAAAACAATGAAAGAAAAGGGATTCTCTTACTCTAAAAGGTTCGGGGTTTCTCCTCTTAGGAATTTCCTTGCATCTTCTTCCCTCTATGCTTGGAGAAGGCAGAACAAAGATACGAAGACAATCTCTAGGAAAACATTCAGAAATTAGGAATTTATTTACTCATGTGCTTTATTGATCATCTCTTGCTAGGTTGTCCAGTGTACAAATCACCAAATTGCTTTCCAGTCTCCACACCCTCGAACACTACCACGGAGCATATCAATCTGTCTTCAATTACCAATCAGCCATCAACAAGAAAGCGAATGGGTTCAAGTGCTGTTTCAGACTCTGCTCCAGATGCTAAAAAGTCTCGCAGCAAGTTAGCCTCAAGGAAAATACCAAGTAAATGTAAGAAATTCGTGTTCTTGCACATTTCTTATTCTCAAAGTAAATGTAAGAAATTCGTGTTCTTGCACATTTCTTATTCTCAAAATTTGAATTTGTTTTTTTTTTTTTTTTTTATAACTCGTTATGTCTTCAGGTACACTCAAACAATCTGATAATGATTCCGCTACTCAAGAAAATTTTCAGCCCTCTCCAATGATTGGATCATCAACACAAAATTGCACACCCACTGGTCCAATAGTTCAAGCATCCAATGTGGCTAAGAGTTTGTTCCATCAGCCTTTACCGTCCCCTCCAACTAGTTCATCTAATCCCAATACACCACCACAATCATTTTCTCCTCACAATGACAACTCTGCATCTCCAAAGGATATTTCTGCCAATGCTCACTGCAGTAGCAACAATACTCCTCAACAGGTCACTCCTACCAACTGTACAGTGATCACATCAGAGAGAGTTACAGTGAGCCCATTCAAAAACATGACGTATTACACCATGGAGAGAAATCAGTGCATCTCTTCTTCCTCACCAGTCAAGACAACCTTGAAGAGGATGTGCAAGAGGGATTGTGTGAAAGGAAGGCTAGACTTCGATGGTTCTGACGCAACAGTGAATTTGGATAAACCAGTTGACAATGAGTTCTCTACATCCGAGTCTGATAAGGATGGAGACTTTTTTGACTTAGACTTGCCTAACTTAGATGTATTCGGGGCTAATTTCTCCTTCTCTGAACTGTTGGTGGATCTAGACCTTGATTGTGAAGGAATTGCTTGTCCATGCCAGCCAGCCTTGGGAGCTTCTACAGACACCATTTCAGGGTATTGGTTTTCTTTGGCTATATTCTAATAACCGAATACTTCTCTATTGTCTTTTTGACTCCAATGAATCCTTTCTTGGTTTCTTTTCTCTGATATTTTGGCTCCGTATGATATACAGGTCATCACATGAATCTAGGGATGGTAATCTGGGGACTGATCAAGTCATGTCGGAGTTTTCCTCTACCATGACTGAGGTGTTTTCAGGAAACGATATACACATGCAAGGTAATCTGAATGATCTCCTCAACATAATTGACCAGAATGCATCCATCATTGTGCATATATTGAGTGATTTTTTTTTCAGGTCCTGATATAACAGCTGTGAAGTCTATAACAAAATGCATAAGAATTTTAAGCCCTGGTAAGTTTATCACTTCAGCTTCATGCTTTGTGTATTTTCTAAATTTTTTTTTATGCTACCTTCCCTATTTCTTGGAACCCTTGAATTATTTGGCCTTTTCTCAATTTGCAGCTAAAAGTCAGAGGAGTTCTTTGAATCAGGAGAATTGTTTGGCTAGTAACTGATTGACTTGAAGATTCAAATGACACTTTAGACTGACCTGTTACCAGTACAGCACTTACTGCAGAAGATTCATAATCCTCTTCACTAGTAATCTAGGTTTATAATCTCGGGATCCTTTATGGCTTTTGTCTATCAGTTGACCAAACCCCAATTTTTTAGCTCATATGTAAGTTTGTGTTTGATGTACTATTCTTAATATACCCACAAAAGTATTGATTGCTCTGCCAAGACTCATTGCCATAAGCATTCTATGCTACACAATTTAGTTCTGTATCACATGCTGAATTCTTTTTGATAAAAGAAGTGCTGAATTCTTCTGACATTTAGTCTACGTTTTTGATGGAGATCACTCTCATCAATTTTATGTAAGGTTGAAATTCTGTAAGAGTTCTTCATTCAAATGTCATAAGTATTTAAGCATGCTGCAAGAAGGGGAATAAAGGGCAGAATCAAGATATCTAAGCTCAAGCAAGATACTGAAGAAGTTTGTCCACTTCATCTGAATTTCCAAAGAAAATTGGTGTGCGTTGGTGTATCTGCCACAAAATTACAAAGTTAATCCAAAGTGTCAGTAGTTATTTGATTCCCAAGGTTCTTTCTGTTTCTGTGGTTATGAACTGTATGGAAATGTGATTCAAATCATAGTTTCTGATCCTAGCGCTCATAATATTCTGTGATTGTCACTCCCACGGTTGTTTTCTTGCACAATTTCTTAAATTGTGATTGATAATCTAAAGATGAAGCGGTAAAGCTGCAATGCAACGTCTGCCTGCGCTGGCTTGACGTCAAGGATTCTCTGGTGACCATCTGTTGCTTTCTACCAGCTTGTTCCACAACATAACTCATAGGTGTGCATTCATACAGTAGCCTTAAGTTCCCATTTTTTCTGTCCTTTTTCTTTGGGTTTCCATAGATGCCACCATATAGAAGCATCCTCTGTATTTCATCAACAAGGCAGCTTATATAACGTCCAGAGTAACGCTTGCCGTTGGGTGGCCCTGGCTGCCTAAGGCAGCTCTTCGGTTTAGCATCCCACGAGTCACAATTTCCTTAACTGAATGAGTAGATTTTACCCGATTTCGAAATTTTGATATATGTTAGTATAATTCCCTGAATATGGGATCCAAGGTAAAAGCAAACACCCCTTTCCCTATAGATACTGTGAAGACAACCGAGCTTGAATAGAGGCAGTAGCCCGCAGCTAGTAAGTTTCTGCCTGGCTGGCAAACGTTGATGATGCACCTTTGTTTTGCTTCATTAAAGCTGTGGTTTAAGCGATGAACAATGTGAAGAGATATAAATTGATGCAAGATTGCAAATGCCTTGAATTGGCTATTAAGCACAGAAATAAAGGATTTGCATTTTGAGAACTACTGCTCATGTTTTCTTGCCTTTGTTAAAGAAAGTGGAAAACCAGATAACTTACTGTGGAATCATCATCAATGTCAAAGAGCCATTGTTCGCCAGGGCCATAAATTCCAAAGATAGATCCAGTAGTCAATGCTATATAAATATTGGATCAAACACAACAATATAGTTCTCAGAGTAAGTTTCCTCAACTGCAACAGGTATATCTTCTTCCTCTGTTGCTACAATTTCCGTGCGGCCACTTCACCTTAAACAATTGCAAAACAGCTAGACATTAAAAAACATTAGCTATGGTTTCACTAACAAAATGTTTAACTCACAAACATTAGCTTGTTCTTTCTTCAATAGCCAAGTTGTCAAGTTTTGAAGCGCGTACAGGCCCTTCTTTCTCTTCTCTTCTTTGATGTCCGATTCAGCTGCTGTAATTTCCACAGCTTTGCATCGAACTCCTTCCAAAAACTGCTGCCAAATGATTGCCTCTAATGGTTAGAGAGGTTATTAACAGGAAAAAAGTGAGGAATAGTGGAAGATCGAGAGGGAGAAAAGGTGATTTGTGAAGAGGAAGTTGGAATGGCCTCAAACATTGGTGTACTTGTGTGTCTGTGTGCTACAGGGCTCTCACTTATCTTCCTTTCCGCGACAGATTTATTTTACTTTTAAGCCCATTTGGTATTGGAGGTGCCTGCAGGGTGCAAGCCTGAAACATGACTGGCACTGCATGTAATGGACTTATTTTTTCTGCATTGATTTATAGTAGTTAAAATCTTATATTCTGGTTATGTCCACGGTATAAAGCCCAACTTCTATAAAAAAACTAGGGTTTTTTTATCCCTAATACGTGCAACTGGGGTTTATTAAAAGAATTAATGCCTTGACAATCTCATCTCGAGTTTCCAAGGAGATTTCTCAGGCCTCAATGTTACATGGAACTTATGATAGCCTTTCAACAACCTGATCTCATTTGGTGCTCACAGATTTCCTTTTGTTCTTATAATATCGCAAGTTGTTGCCGTGGATCAGCAGTATATATATTACAGAAGGTCAATATCTGCTGCCATTATTTGCAGCAGATTTCACATAGGCAATAAAGATTGAATCCCAAGATTCAGACCTCTTTCCTTATACATGATCAGTGATGGTAGCTTGCAAGGTTGCCCCAAAATCTTCAGTTACAGTGGTATCTTCAGTAACAATTCCAGTTGTAGAAGAATCTGCAGTTACAGATGCAGATGATTCAATAATCATTAATTTTGTGTTGTTTTTAGAGATTTGTAACTTCAAGTTCATGCATGTGATAGGAAACCCAAACTGGTCAGGAGGCATCAGATGCTCTAATGATACGGGCGAAGACGTAAAGTTTAAATGTGATATGTTCAACGATCAACCCCTCCACTATTTTATTCACTGATGTTAATATTTGAAGGTGAAATCGACTGCTGTATGACTTTATCTAGCTGAAGCTTCTGTTATGTGCAGCTGAAGCTTCTGTTATGTGCAACAGAAGCAATGGCACCAACCAATGCATCAACAATTGTAACTCAATTTACAACAATAAAATAATCCTACTGTTTCTGAAAGCCTGCTATCATGCGTTCCACATAGATTCTTAACATTGAGTTTCAATCTTCCATTACTTTTAAGCGATAAAAAATTGATTTTACATTTGTGACACGACTGACTTTCTGTGTTCTTAACCCAGTAGCGCATTTCCTCAGAAACTGCCATGGCCAATGATAACATTTAGCTTCACAGAACAAAATTACTCTTTGCTTTGTTTTTTTTTTTTTCCCATTTTAATCAAGCTAAATACTTCTCCAATTTCTCCACTTCCTCCACGCTCCCAATGTAAAGCGGAACACGCTGGTGTATCCGGTGAAGAAAACAATGCCTCAGTTATTAACTCAAGAAAGAAGAAATGAAAAATGCTTGAATTGAATGAAGCCTATTAGACTGACCTCAGTAGGTGTGATATTCAACACTCTCTGACGCCCATCTGAACCTTTCCCGCCAGCTTGTTCCACTATAAAGCTCATTGGTGCACATTCATACAAAAGCCTCAGCTTCCCATTCTTGCTCTTTTTGTCTCTGGGGTACCCATAAATGCCACCATACAGCAGCGTCCGATGGAAGTCGCCAACCAAGCTTCCACTGTATCTAGCAGAGTAGGGCTTGCCACTCGGACCAGGGTCTTTAAGGTCATCGATGTACTTCTTCAAATTGTCATCCCATAACTGGTAGTTTCCTTCATTAAATGCATAAATCTTTCCAGCTTTTGGAATCTGGATATTTTCTTGAGTTAAAACAAATTCTCCATACATTGGATCCAAGGTGAAAGCGAACACGCCTTTTCCAATAGTGAGCACAAAAATCACTGAGCTTGATTACATGCAGTAGCCAGCAGCAAGAAGGTTATCTCCTGGCTGGCAAACATTCACAACACACCTCTGTTCCGACTGGTCGAGTTGCAATTACCAAATCTTCAAACAATCAGATATTAGCCATACGCTATCTTCCTTTGTGTTTGCAGTATACATCGACTTACAGCGGGATCATCTCCAATATCAGCAAGACACTCATCATTTGGGCTGTATATTCCGAAGATAGAACCAGTAGACACTGCAGCATCAATGTTGGAGGATCCATCAAGTGGGTCAAAAACCACTATATAGTTTCCAGAGTAACTCTCCTCCACTGCCACTGGCACATCCTCTTCCTCTGATGCTATAATACCTGTTCGCCCACTTGATCTCAAGCAGCTAGAGAACACCTGTACGTAGTAGCAAACCAAATAATTTCAACAACTGCGCCAAATATTTCCAACTAAAATGCATCTAATTCATGAACCAAAGAATAATTTAAGGAAAAAGAGAAGTTGCCTCATGGCCTCATATATATATATATATATATATGGTGCTAGCACTTAAACTTTATGTATAAGCAAAAGACAATCATCATCTAGTTAGTTTTTAGACTGTCTCACAATCAAATTTGCATAAATATGATGAAGCATGTATGTTTAATTCTGGTAGCTTGATGCAAGATAATTAATTATTCATCAGCTCAGACCTCATTAGAGACCACGTCAAGCTTCTTTTGGTCTTCTCCTTGAACATTAACAGCACCTTGAACTCCAGTTAAGTTAGAAATGCTGGCTCTTTGAACCAAAGAAGCAATCTGCTTACATGCCATTGAAATGCTAGAAATCACAATAGTGAGTTCAGCATCAATAACACCCGCTTGTTCTTGATTCAACAGTGAGTGTTTGAATCTCAAACCTACTCTTCTTTGTCTCAGCCTCAGAGGCTGTGTTGACAGCCATGCACTTAAGCCCACCACCACCACCATGTTTTTTCTTGATAGTACTAGTGATGTTGGGGTATGACACGAGTGTTTTTGAGTCAAAGACACATAACTGGAAAGGAGATAGGCGGGAAAGAGAACGTGAGCTTGTGAAGAGAAGATGTGATGATGAAGTTGTCATTGCTGCTGCTTGAGCAACCATGGCTTCTGCTTGTCTTCTTTGTTTTTTGATGTATTTTTTTCTTGGTTTTCTTTTTCTACATGGATTGTGTTGGGCATAGAAGGTAGATTGTATCATTGTGAGGCGGGGAAAGATTTCGGTTAAATTTAGGGTCCCACACTTATCATCCTTTTGTGATCCAGAAGATTTTATTTATTTATTAATATGAATGTCTGCATGACCAATTTCAAAATTGCTTTTTTTTTTTTTTTTAATTGGGCTGTTGTCCGATCAAGTCTAGTCTCGTTTTTGCAAGAGCTCATTGTTTTGGCTTTAACGCGCAACTCGATCATTCTGCGGTCGAATCAATTTTATTTTTAACTAAAAAAATTATTCAAACATTGATAATATGCTTTCTAAAAAAAATATTTAATCATAAATTTAAAATATAATACATTGAATTGATAATATGCTTTTTAACTAAAAAAAATATTTATTTAAACATTGATAATATGCTTTCTAAATATTAATATGGTTATATATTGAATACTATTTTCTTTCAAATTTTGAGGTTATAACATTGAATTGACTTAGGTTAAACTGTTAAATTTACGATTTAGATCATGAGATCACAATAATCTTATAGAAAAAAAGTAAATTAAAATAAATTATGAATACTAATTTATAATCAATCCAATATTGAAAGAAAGAAAAATTTAAAAAGAACAAAAAAAAAAAAAACTAACCAAGTCAACCTAAGGTAACAAGCCAAACATGTCATGAGATTAGGATAACCCTATATAAAGCAAATAAAAAAAAATATAAAGTCTAATTACCAACCAATCTAATAACGAGTGATGAAATAAAAACAACAATTAAAAAAGGACAAAAAAAACCTAAATAAGTTTAGACTAACATATTAAACTCGTGATCTAGATAATAAAATTGAGATAACTTTATAAAAAGAAAATAAAAAAAATTACAAGCTCTATTTCCGGCAATCCAATATTAAAGATTGAAATCAAGAGAAAAAAAATCCATGAGATCAGCATTGAGTTGTTAAAAAAAGATGAAATTAAAAAAAACCTAATTAAAAAAAATTGAGTTGTTTGAGGGTGAAATAAAAAAATATTCAATTAAAAATGATAAAAAAATAAACAAAGTCAACTTGGATTAATCTGTCAAACCTGCATCCCGGTTCCTAAGATCATAATAATTTCATGGAAAATAAATAAATAAAATCACAAAACCTAATTAAAAAATATTCAATAAAAAAATAAAAAAATAGAGTTAATTTACCAAACTCGTGACTTAAATTATAAAATTAAGATAATAACATAGAAAATAAATCAATAAAATCTAATTTATAACTAACCCAACATGAAAAATAACAATAAAAAAAAATTAATTATAAAAAATACCAAAAAACAAAAACCGAATCAAACTAATTTAACTAAACTCAGCCAATGCAACTAAAACAGGAAAAAGAGGAACTCACTCCGATAGAGAAAGGGAATCAGTCAATCCAACAAAACTTGTAGACTGTAAAATCCCTGACCGACAAAATCTCACTCATAGATCATCCTGTTTCTGAAGATGATCTGACGCTATACATCTTCCATGGTCTGGGGGGCTGGTTTTCGTGAAATTGCAGCCCTATTCGTGCACAAGGCCGTCCACTCACATTTGAAGAGTTACATGATCTTCTTGGAAGTCATGATGCATATCTACGTCGCCTTGAAACCATTTCTCAGCAGCTGTTTGCCTCTGTAAATTACTCTAATCGGCGAACTGGTTCGTTTCCCCCCGGAATTCAGCCTCCTAAAGGCTCCTCACGGTCAAGTAGTTAAGACCGCTACAGTGGCTATGCACCCCCTGACTTGATTTACGATGACGTTTTGGGGGCCTCTAGTTCAATTGGTGTTGATGGATCACGTTACTTTCTCATTTTAGTTGATCACTTCACCAATTATATTTGGATCTACCCATTGGAAACAAAATCCAATGTTCACACAATTTTTCTCAGTTTTCCTCCTAGAAAAAATCAAGTGAACAATTTTTGTTTTTCTAATTAGATGTAACCGATGAAGTGTGATAAATATAGAGTAAATTTGATAAATTTGTTTTTTTTTGTTGCAAAGGCTAATTTTCTGAATGTTAGATAGACGGATTTCTTGTATTTTTATGAGAGCTACACTTTCTAGCGTTAGTAAAAAGAAAAAGCAGTTTTTTTTTAAATTTATTTTGAATCATGGTAAGTTCTAGAACATTAATAATTAACACAATGATTTGATGATCTCAAAGCCATTCTCTTTTGAACTTTGGAGTAAAAGACTCGTGTTTTATGGTCAGACGTTACGTAAGAGGAACTCCATGGCTGCTACTACAAGGATGGATTAGCTTTCAATTCAACCATAGCCGCCTTCGAAGAAGACTGCTGCTTTTCTTTGAAG
>Ga0307517_10015139_pt1 | contig 10271 bp, 14 predicted proteins | sample 23_EM_MG_FD_194515 | JGI IMG/M metagenome (GOLD analysis project Ga0307517, IMG submission 194515) | Populus trichocarpa ectomycorrhiza microbial communities from riparian zone in the Pacific Northwest, United States - 23_EM | ecosystem: Host-associated > Plants > Roots > Unclassified | place...
CTGTGCCAATCAGATGTTGAGGACCATCGCGCTCTGTTATCGGGATTTCGAGTCTTGGCCCCCGCTGGTACCCGCTTCCAATCTGCCGATGGGGTTTCATACAAAGACCTCTCTCATGACACGACTCTGGCGGCCATCATGGTATCGAAGGCCCCCATCGTCCTGGTGTCCGCAATGCTGTCGCCAGCTGCCACTACGCCGGTGTAACCATCAAGATGTGTACCGGAGATAATGTCCTCGTCACTCAGTGCGGAATCTACACCGCGGGTGGTATCATCATGGAAGGTCCGGTTTTCCGCGCTCTCGACCCGCATGAGCGTCTCGCCCGTCTCCAGGCCTTGGCCCGGTCTTCCCCTGAGGACAAGAGGATCCTCGTTGAAACCCTCCGCTCTCTCGGTGAAATCGTCGGTGTCACTGGTGACGGTATGAATGATGGTCCCGCCCTCAAGACTGCCAACGTCGGGTTTTCTATGGGAATCGCCGGTACTGAGGTCGCCAAGGAAACTTCTGACATTATTCTCATGGACGACAACTTCGCCTCGATCGTGAAGGTTATCATGTGGAGCCGTTGTGTCAACGATGCCGTCCGCAAGTTCCTGCAGTCCCAGATCTCGACCAACATCACTGCTGCAATCATCACCTTCGTATCCGCCGTTGCTTCGGACGAGGAGGAGTCTGTTCTGACTGCCATTCAACTGCTCTGGATCAACATTATCATGGACACTTTTGCCGCCCTCGCCCTTGCTACCGGCCCCGCCTCGAAATATCTATTATATCAGGTCATCATCCTCGTCTTCCACTTCATTGGCAACGACACCCTCGGTTACGATCACTCGACGGAGGGCGACCTGATCGTGACGACTCGTATTTAACACCTTCGTCTTCACTCAGATCTTCAACCCGGTCAACTGCAGGGGGCTCGACGACAATCTCTATTTCGAGGGCACCTTAAGGAACGGGTATTTCATCTTGATCACCCCTATTGGTACGTCTGTCGCTTGCGTTCCAAAGCGTTTTGACACCAACAATGGTTTTCAGAAATTGGTATTCAGACCCATCACGTTTGTCGGTGGTGCCGCCTTCCAAGTCACTCGCATTCCAGGTTGCGAGTGGGGTATCTCACCTGCACTCGGTTTCGTGTCCATTCCACCTGGTACCCTCATCCGATGCATTCCTACTCTACCACTCGAGTGCGCCTTCATCAAGCTGAGGATCATGAGTCCTGATGAATTTCTCCCCACCACCAAGCCTGATACCGCTGGATGGAATGAGGCCATCTCCAAGGTTTGGGAACACATCATCAAGAGCAGGAAGTCGGGGATTCCCGAGGAAGATTGGGTCGCTCTGTAAGTCGTTCGGTATTCCATCCAGGATATTGTTGACACATGAGATCAGGTCTTTGCTTATGACCATGGTACCTACCCTCATCGCCTCTTCGGTCGGCGCTGGGTGGACACCATCAGGAGCTGGCCTTTCAGACCCAGCTCAGAATGACCCACCGAGGTCGTCCGCCGCTTTGTAGGAAGGAAAGATTCAGCCCCACCCGGATATGAGGCCTGACGACCCTGTTTACCAGAGGTGGGGCCCCAAGCAACGCGGGGCATCACCGGTCTAGGCGTGAACATTCAATGTGGCGTTTTTCTTACGAGTTCTCGAAATCCAGCTAATTTTCACGATGCAACACGAACATACTCGCCCCTGGTTGATATATCCTCGCACCACACCCCTCTGTTTCACCTGTCACGACCGGACAAGGATCTTGTGAAAAGATTCGTCCCCCCATACCTCAGCAATCATATCGTTCAGGGTACATGGCAAGTCTAGGTTGCCGCTCTGTGGTGCCAGGGTGACAAACTCAGAGGTGCGAAAGTTGTAACAATTTCGACGTTCAACATTTTAATGCTCGTTTCGAGAGTCGAAGGTCAGCGACCAATCACCAACGGTCGCTCTCGAGGATCATCGATAAAATGCCGACGACAAGACGTCGATTGTCGTCCTTGGTGTGGTCGAAGGTCGCTCACATGGATTGAAGGAGCACAGCCGAACATCGATGGTCGGGTTCGACACTCGAATGTTGCTGATGGTTGCCGAGAGGTTCCGGCGACGGCCGAATGTTTGTAGCATAGGTCGCAATTTTGAGGCTACATTCGACGAAAGTTTTGGCGATTGTCACCAAAAGACTTGTGGAAAAATGGCGTGAAATACGCCATTTTGACGACGATTGATTTTTGTACAGACGGAACAGTGTAGTGACTGGTGGCTGGCGAGACCCCCTGAGCGACGATACCGACGGATAGGAGGGTCAGGGGATCGTGGCCATTGGGTGTGCAACCGCGCGGAAAACCCCCAACTGTCTTACTCCTGCGAGTTGATGAACCCCATGTCGATCCTTAAATACTTCACTTCACTCAGACCGAGGTTGTTCAAACCACGCCTTCGTCCCACTGAAGATGAACTATATGGTCACACGTTTGGAAGGTGGATCTACAATGAAGACTTACGTACGTAAGAATTGTTCATCATGACCGGGGCGTATATTCACTTTCTTTAAAGAGATGTCGAGGCGATATGTCAGGTTCAACTACGACGCACTTGTGAAGGTCGCCTCTGAAGCTGTTTCAGCACGTAGTTGTACCTCATTCAGGAAAATACACGATGGTTCGTCCTTTCCTTCAGTTCCTGCTTGCACACTTTGGTTACGGGACATTCAAGGGGTATTCAATCGCGTGTTCCTTCTGGGTTTTGATAACGGGAAAGAAGCCATTGCCCGGCTTCCGTTTCCCTTTGTGGGTTCGCCTCACCTCGTAACCGCAAGCGAAGTCGCCACAATGGACTTTGCTCGAACGGTCCTTGAAATTCCGGTGCCTCGTGTTCTAGCGTGGTCTTCACGTCCAAACGACGTCGGTACGGAATTCATCGTCTGCGAGAAGGCTCCAGGGGTGGAGATGAGAGAAGTCTGGGCGAGTACCCAATCTGAGGATTTCGAGAACCTCGCCCACATCTCCAGAGCGATATACGACATCGAAAGGAAGTTCATTTCTTGCCAGTTCTCGAGCTACGGAAGCATCTTCTACAAGGAAGACCTGGAGGGTCTACCGCACTCTAAGGACCTGTGGGCTGATGGCCGAAGAGACAAAGCTTCTGAACGATTCGCAATTGGACCAATGATGATTTGGGATCTATGGCGTGGAGAACGATCAACCATGGACATAGATAGGGGACCATGTGTGTCTGATCTCACTGCAGTTATCCTCAGTTATCCTCACTTCATTTTCAGGGTCCGATCCTCAATCTTTTGTTGCAGGCCTAGTGAAATGCGAACAGGAGTGGATTCGCAAATTCGCCGTGCCTCTGCCTCCAGATGACCCATCCTTCCGATCTGAAGACGACAATTCCCCTACAAAGCACATTGAGGCACTAGATATGTACCTCGCTGCTTCGAAGCACTTGGCCTTCAGCGAACCATTCGCAGCACCCACACTATGGCACACGGACCTCCATCAGTCGAACATATTTGTGTCCCCGACACCTCCACACGATATTCTGTCCATAATCGACTGGCAGAATGTCTCTGTTGCCCCTCTCCCTACCCAAGTGTTTTTCCCAAAGGCTTTAAGATACAAAGGCAAGAACTTCCACCCCGACCCCAAGGTTCCTGTCCCACCGATCCCAGAAGATTTCCACACACGTTCGCCCGAGGAGAAGGTCACTCTGAGGAGGGAAATGGTCGACGCCTTTATGCAGTCGTTTCACGTGGTATTGATGCGAGGGGACCCACTTCGAATGGCCAGCCAAGGATTGCCTCACACAGCAACGATAGCCGACCCAATTTATCCCATGTCGCAGAGTTGGAATCTTGGCCTGCACGTGACACGCTACTGGCTTGCACGGGTTCAACTAAGCTGGTCGGACATACTGGGACCAGATGCCCCCCCCTGCCCATTCAATCTCTCACGGGAGGAGATCGACCAGGTAATGAAGGAGTATGAGTGGTGGGCTAGGTACCGCAAAGCGATAAATGAACTCAGGGATTCAATGGAGATGCGTCAAGATGGGTGGGTGGCGGTTGATAGGTACAGGGAAGTGAAGTGGTCTTGCTGGACGTTAAGTTGGATCTGGGATCCCACGGAAGGAGTAGGTCCATACCCCTTCCAGGATGGGTACACACAGCTATGACACGATTAACGTGCGGTCGAAATCACACCTTTCAATTTATCTTGTACCAACTATTATATTGGCGATCAGCAGCACCGGCAGGTGGCAACGCCCATGACCGGCGGGAGGCACAATGGTCTATCAGCTCGATCCCCACTCAAGTGACCGACGTACACAACCCTCCCATGCACCGCACGAGCTGGCATCTCCATCCGCCCCCGCTGGCTGTACAGGGGACAGACGGCCATCACCCATCCGGGACATTCAGATTCTGGTCTTTCCGTCGCTAGCGGGGATGGGTTGCTTTATCCACGGAACGGGATGGTATAGTTTGCTACCTGGCAGATAGTTTGTTCCGGTCGCAGTGCGTACCTCGTGAGTGGCGAGGTGTTTCTCGTCGCGCACGGGCGCGGTGGGGACAAAGGGGACGGTGGTTGCCGCTGCAGTGCGCTTCGTGCGGTGAGGTTATGGAGAGGACAACAGCCGAACGCTGATTGGACGCGGGCTGCGACTCCGAACCGAACCTTTCCACATCTCCCTCCGACCACGCCCTCTACTTCGGTGCTGAGGCGCCAGTTGTGCTCGCATTCCCCAAGAAGCCTACAGAGGTTTCTCTCCTCAACCTCCGCCGCCCGCCAGCTCTCCCAAGCCTTGCAAGCGACCCAGACAATCGGAGCGGAGAACGTTTTCGGTACCCACACCGTCGAAGACTTGTAGGGTATGCATACCTCCGGTATTTCGGTGGAAACTGGTTCCAAGAAAGGAGTCAAAAAAGTAGGCACTTTGTGATAGTACACGTACTCTTTCTCTTGTTGTCCAACCAACCTGGTGCCCAGTTTCACTCGGTTTCGGTTCGCTCGAGTACTTCGTCCGACCAAAGATCAATATCTCTCCGGACGTGCGTTTGGTGGCGATCAAATGGGGGTTCTGAGATATGTACCCCGCCTTGTTGATCCCTCCTAGGTGAACTTCCTTTTGGATGATCTGAATCCTTGGTATCGCGGGGATCGCGTGGCCACCAATTTCCCCCCGTCCGTCGAATTCAGGTGGACATCACGTTTATGGAGGTGGACCGTCACGACCCGATGATTTGGGGCTTGGTTGAAGGTGTGAGTGTCAAGTAAGAGTCGATGGATCGTGCACGGCTTGTGCGTGGGTCTGGGTGGCGGCCTAGACACATGATACGTAGCTCAAGAGGGTCTCGTAGATACGGTGAGGACGCAAGAGGCAAAGACGCGTCGAGGCCATCACGAGCTCACGCGTTGGCTCTCAGTTGGCGCTGGAGCAAAGTAAGAGTCTCTGATGGCTACGGAAAATATCGTGTCTCTATTGACGATGACAATGGAGTAATAGTAGAGTATCGGCGATATTGGCCTTCACGTTTCGTCAAGACTGGGCCTCCCATGAAGCAATGAGTTTTTCCAGGTCGAAGCGTGGGTCCTCAGGATCCGTCACGACTGGTGTGGGGGTAAGCCATGGGTGTTCAGACCCCGATGGGATGAACCGGGACTCACCACCAACTTTGGAAGCCTCCTGCTGCTTCTTCCAAGCCTCTTTGGCACGAGCGATGAGGTCCTGACGCTCGTGCTTTGCGTGGTGAACCTTCTCCTCGTCGTGGGCTTTCTGCAGCGTCCGTCGGTGCAAAATACCGTAGAATACGCCAGTGAAAAGAGCCGTGTATCGGACGACCTGAAGGAAGGGTTAGGTCGCAGTCGTGTGTGTCGTGAATTTACGGAGACGGACATTCACAGTTGGAGTTGCCATGGTCAAGTTTTAAACGAACGAGCCTCCGGTAATCGTTTTGGAGGTTAAAGTAGGCACGAGGAGTGCAAAACACTGAATAACAGGAAGTTTCTGTAGTGAAAACGACCAGACGAAGAAAAAGGTAGTATCCAGTCGGTACTCACGGTTTGAGCTGGAAGATGTCGGACGGAACGGGATCAAACGCGGCGGTCACATCATTCCGGACTCTTCGACCTCGCCTCGCCAACTCCAACGGTTGCTCAACTCGGTACATAGTAACAAAATTCAGAATTTCGTCCGGGTAGGCTCAGTGACAGGATACAAGGATTGAAATGCCCCATCGGCTCCACTACGTGGTTCATGGCGCAGTTCAAGGCGTCTGGTTCCGGCGGTTCACAAAGCAGAAGGCGGATGAGCTTGGAATATTTGGATGGGTCAAGAACGACTCGGTAATCGCTATCGCTCACAATAAGTCCGTATGAACGTCCTCTCATCCCGAGCACAATCCAGGGAGGAAGTGTCAGTGGAGTTGCCGTCAGCACTTCCGACTCTGCACTCAACCAGTTGTAAGTATATCTTCCTCGGCCCAGTTTGTCGTCTGGTTTTCAGCCGGACACTCTTCCAGCAAACGGGCTGTTAACCGCGGTCCTCCCGCCGCAAGAGTCGAGCGCGTCGACATCACCGATGAGGGTGAGACTGATGACATTGAGTTCACCTCGTTCGAAATCCGCCGGAGTTCCTAGCGTGAGCCTGTAACGCACTCAAGATTCGCAGTGACGGCTCTTGGGAGATGCCACGTCCCGAATGGAGGGTGGAGGGCCATCGGAACGTTATGCATTGGGAGTTGTGCACTCTGTATCTCCGTTCAACCCATTCTTTACCCATCTATGTGATATCTACTGTGCATACCTAGCCTTAGACAGCGGACGATACCCACAAGAGACATTTTGACTCGCAATGAACGCAGGTTTCGCGTTACGCCTTGGAAGTCATCCGTTCCGATTACCGAAGCCGAAGATCCCCCTACCAGGAGTCCACTCCAGAACCGTCATCACAACTGCCACCACGCTATGGATGAGGATATCGACATGGACGCCCCCCAGATTTCTATCCTCCAGGATGACAAAACACCTCCGCCTTCCACGCCTTCCTCGTTGAAACCGACAAAATTCAAAGTAAAACTCCTCGTCAACAAGAAGCGCTCTGCTTCTCAGGCACTGCCCGACGATGGCCATGGGGAGGACGAGGAAGACGAGCTCATCGATGATGACGAAGAGGCCCCTCAACCCGTTGACCCCCAACCCACAATACCCCCTCCTCCCCCTGCTGCTCCTCCAAAGCGTGCTTCTCGGTCTAAAGCCGCCAAGACGGGTGCTGGTGCGAGCCGGCGGAGGTCCAAGGCCCAGCCCGCTGCGGACACCGCACAGGTGGACAATATAACCTGGCTCGAGGTGTCTCAGCCAGACTCAGATGGGAAACCATCGAAGGCTGCACTAGAAAACGCGGAGACTGCGAGCGTGGCAAGCGCCAGCACCACGAAGAAACCAGCCAGGACACGGACACGAAAACCTCCTGCCAAGTAAGCCGCATACACTCGTTCCCATCCCCGCCAGCTAACATTACATCCGTAGGCAATTGAAAGTCGTGGCAGCGGTGCAAAAGGACGAGGGGGATAACATTAGCGAAGGTCGGATGCATTCTTCGTCGTAAGGATTATTAACCAACGCATTTCCAGCCGCATTTACCGGAACTGCTCCTTCGTCTCCCATCGTGAGGGAAGCAAGCCTGGAGCCTTCGGAGGTCCCAGCGCCTCCTGCAATATCTGCGCCAACTCTATCCAACCAAGACGAAAATCTGGACGGTGTTCCTTGTCCGGTGTACCCACTACCGTCGAAGCCTTTCCCAGTGCTTCCTTCCGTGAAGATCGCGACAGGCTTCGCTTCAAACCTTCCCCTCGACAAGAACCGCGCGAAAGTGCGTCACTGGCGGCCGGCCAAACGCGAAATCCGGGGCATCGCTGGTGGAAGGTGGTTTGCTCAGTCTTGGGTGGGAAATAGGGACTCGGTGTATGCTACCTCCGTTGCCAACAATCCACCACCTACTGAGGTGGAGAAGGCTAGTGGGAGTACCTCGACGAAACCTTCGACCGCGGGTTCCAAAGGCTCAAAGAAGAAAGAGAAAGCCGATACGGCTGCGTCTTCGCGCTCGAGCTCAACCGTCCCCGATCCTCCTGCGCCAAGTCGCACCACCACTGGACCTTCAAAAATGCGTACAAGTCATACCGCCGCTGTCGAGGAGGAACCCAGTCCTGCACCATAGATTTCTAGTACTCTTGTTTATTGTCCTCTACTGTAGAAATATATTGCTTGTAATGTTCGGATATTTCGCCCAGTGATGCGATCAATCTGCGGTGTGCAATCCGGCACTGTGTAGTTCAACGACTGGACTTTCCTCGGGTATATCTCCACGTCTACCAAGTGGGCAAGTGGGCATGCAGACTGCTAGCCCAGACCTCTCCAAGAAATCGATAATCCCAAAGGCTTCTGACCGTGGTGAGTGTTGAACCGCCCAAGGAGCAAGCTCGAGTTGATCGTGCTCCTCCCGGTTCATCGACATCACCCGCCAGCTCTTTTGATGCAAAACTACGCGTCCGACCCAAAATTCAAGAAGTACACGCAGCAGGTCGAGAGGTGTTTGACTTCGTTCGACAATGTGCAGGAATGGGCGGATTTCATATCGTTCTTGAAACACCTACTCAAGGTGTGTTGATCGTTTCCCCGCGGTTGAAACGATGTTTATGTTTGAATGGCTATATGGGTAGACGTTCCAATCGTACATGCAATTCAAGGAGATTCCTCGCAAACTGGTCGTGTCGAAGAGGCTTGCACAATGCTTAAATCCTGCGTTACCAACGGGGGTTCACCAGAGAGCCTTGGATGTATACACGCATATCCTCTCTGTTCTTGGGGTACGTCGCAAAGCTATCGCCTACCGTTGACCGTTAACGTCTTGTGATCACCAGTCTGAAGGGTTACAACGGGACCTGCCACTCTGGTCTGCGGGACTGTTCCCGTTCTTCCAGTATGCTGCGACATCCGTCAAGGTCAGGTCACACCACACGATCTCCTCCCGCTGCTCTTGAACGTACCCATGATAGCCTTCCCTACTCAACCTGTACGATACACACTTCCTGCCACTGCAGCAGGGTTTACGTCCGATTATGAAGTCGTTCATCATCGCTTTGCTTCCCGGACTGGAAGAGGAGGCGGGGGAGTACTTCGATAAGGTCCTTCCTTCTTCACACACCGTTCGAAAACTCCAGCTCAATCCTTCGTTACATTGGTTCAGGTACTTGGGCTTCTGGATCGGTTATCCGGAACGGTGTCCCCCTCCTTTTTCCTCCAGAACATTTGGTTGATCATGTTGACGAGTCCGCCTAATCGTGGGACATCTCTCAACTATCTCGCCCGCCGGTTACCACGAATCGCCCCAAATGAAGGTACCCCACACCCCCTCCACCGCTGTAAAAATTATGCTAAAACCATAAACTCAAGACATCAGCCACATTGTTGGAAAAGATATTGGACTTATGATTCGCGCTTTCGCTGCTGTGTTGGAGGACGACAACTCTCTGGTTCGGCGAGCAGCCCTGGATCTTCTACTCACCTCATTGAGGTTGGACAGTTTGGCAGTCAAGAACGCGAGAGTCGAGGATCGCGCTATCTTGATGCGCGCGGCATGTAGTGTCGTTTTGCGGAGAGATCTGGCATTGAACCGTAGGCTGTACACTTGGCTACTTGGACCCGAGGAGGGTCCTGAAAACCAGTCACTTTATTTCCACGAGAATGCCCTGGATTTGTTGAAGTCGACTTTAGAGGTACGTACAAGGTCTACGTCATTCCCCAACCACATAACCGATGGCATAAAAGGAAGAAATGGTCAATCCCTCCGCCGAATATTCTGAATCTCGCCCCTTCAAGATCTTTGTTTCGTTGCTTGACAAATGGGAAGTTGGTGGTCCACTGACCGAGGTGCTTGTATACAACGCGTTAAAGGCCATCGAAAAGCACGTCGAGGTGGAGACTGAAAGCTCTGAGGATGTAAGTCCCGAAATTCCGCCAAGAAACGCGGATTGACTTGCCTCATAGGTGAAAATGACCGCGAGCACCCTCTATGAAGCCGTCGAGCCTCAGGTCGTTTGGAAACAGCTCTTGAAATCCATCATATCTGAGATCACGGGCGAGACACCTCGGACCGAAGCGATTCACATGACGAAATTCCTCTTGGAGACGTTCCAGGTCCAAGACGAAGAGGTCCAGACAATACATCTTCCAATCGTATTCTCCGCCATTTCCGAATCCATAAGGGTATGC
>Ga0307517_10015140_pt1 | contig 10271 bp, 10 predicted proteins | sample 23_EM_MG_FD_194515 | JGI IMG/M metagenome (GOLD analysis project Ga0307517, IMG submission 194515) | Populus trichocarpa ectomycorrhiza microbial communities from riparian zone in the Pacific Northwest, United States - 23_EM | ecosystem: Host-associated > Plants > Roots > Unclassified | place...
CTTCGAGTTGGCGTCCAGTAAATGAGGTAAGATGGAAACGTTGTTGAGGGATGACCCTACACATCCACCGAAAGGATCATGGTCGAGTCCAACAAAGCAAGCACAGGAAGCGGTGACATGAATCTCTGTTCGTCTGTGATAACCGCAAAAGCGAAGGAGGAGAGCGTGAGTTTGAGGAGTTGGATCGTTGCACTGTAAAAGCAGGAGAATCAGGAAATATGCGAAGAAGAGGCAAAAAAGTGTGAGGAAACATGTTAAGAGGTAAAAAAAAATCGAACAAGAATGATCGATGTAGGAAGGAGAGCGATAAACGAACAAACGAACCTGCACGATCGACAGAAACTGGCGTCTTTCCCGTCATGGATCACCATGTCTCTATCGCCCGCGTTCCTTGTCGTAAGATTCTGCGATCTTGCGCGTTCTCCACCCTGCGCTTCCACTGACTCCGATGGCCCCAGCCCACTGGAGGCCGCACTGTTCAGATAGGACCGCCTCCATACCGCCCATGCCACCGCTAAACCCCTCTCATTTTTAACCCACTGTCCCCCAAGCAACGTTGCCAGTTCGACGTTTGGAGGAACATCTTCGTCCGTACCGGTCAGCATTTGTTCATCATGTTTGGACGCGACAAATAGAGAGAGATTGGGGATTCGAATAAGCGTGCAGTCGTGTGTTGTCATCCTACAGGCACAGGTCTTGATTGTAAAGGAAAGGGTGCAGAGGATGTTGAACATATCTGAACTGCTGGTGGTATGCCTGCCACCGCTGCACGTACGTGACTGAGAACTAGATATAGGTAAACAAACATCAGATGAGGTGACAAAGGGACGTACGGAAGCAGGGCAATATTGTGGAAAAGCTTTGCCGTTGTTTGTGACCGAGCGAGTGCGTTGTGTTCGTGCAGGCAGTGGAGCACGGGAGGAGGGTAAAGTCACAGTAGAAACCTTTGTTCAGTAACCTGAAGGGTTCTATTCCGCCAGGGATTGATGAGGGGGCCATGGGGTCAGAGAGTGACGGAGGTTCTGGAGAGAGACTTCGACGTGTAGAGCGAAGTCTAGAGGGAATGGATCAGTTGAGATAAGAAAAGTAATTGACACAAAGAAGTGGTGGTGGAATGCCCAGGCAAGAAATCAGGACAGTTGTTGTTTTGAGAGGGAATGGAACGTGAACAGTGTGCACGTTTAGCCAGGAGAACGGAGGGAAGAGCAAGAGTGTCGGAAAAACAAGGGAAAAGAAAAACTCACCAATGGACAGCAGATTTCGTCATGGTGTTCAGCCAAGCTTTGCGGCCATCATGAATTCATGCGGTGCGGGAAGTTCAGAATGGTGGATGAGCTTTGAGTGTGGAACCACTTTTCTGAGCCATACCGAGGGTAAATGGTAAACTATCAGGCTTTTCGTGCGAGTACATCGGCACAGCTCTTGGTAAGGAGATAGGAGGAAGAGCATCACCCAGTTACCGTTTTGATTTGTCTGGAAAAGGAGACACGATTCTTGCGATAAGGCCCGCACTGGTTAATCTCTGACCCCCTAGTCTTCAAACTTCATTGTGGATTTCTCCTCTCCTCCCATGTCGACCGACAATCAATCGTCTAGCAATGCCCTTCCTTTTAGGAAAGGGGCCTTAGGTCCAGAAAAAATCCGTCGCCAGTGTCGTCAATTTCGCATCCTCGTCGTCGGCAAGGCAAATGCAGGCAAAACGACCATCCTGCGCAAGGTGTGCAATGCGAAACGAGGCGCGATGCCAATCATGCGCGATGCAGAAGGAAAGGAGGTCATTGTCAAACGGGACTTGGCTGATGTATGTCATGGGAATCTCGCATTGTCGGGACAAACTAACACAGCCTTGGGTCCTTGTGGCAGCTATTCCGGCTGCGTAAGGTATTTGGACATGCGAAGGAACGTTCTACTACAGATGTCCTAAACCCTTCCGCTGAGGTTAAGCAAATTACAACCCGCTGATTATTATTTCTAATGATTCCTCAGCGTGGAGAACACAACATTGAATATCAACTCACTTTTTCTGGCAGTAACTTTATCTTCCATGATTCCAGAGGGATCGAAGCAGGATCAGAAGATGAACTGAATGTAGTCAAGGAGTTTATCCAGAAACGAGAACAGCTTGTTGACTTAAAGGATCAACTCCATGTTATCTGGTATAGCTTGTTTGTAAGTTGCTGATAGACACAACTTATCTTATATGCTGACAGGTATTGTGTCCCAATGGATGATCAACGTCCAATCTCTGGGGCTGAACAGGCATTCTTTAGCCTTGGAACTGGCAGAGGTATTTTTTTCTTTTTCTTTTTGTACAACCTTAGATAATGTCATTTTCCAAGTGCCTGTTGTGCTTGTCTTCACCAAGTTTGATGCACTTGAACTCAAGTGTTATAGTAAGTTGCGAGAGGAAGGAAAGAGTCATGAAGAGGCATCAATCCAACTGCCTGAGTTGGCACACAAAACTTTTAAGGATGAGTATCTTCCTCGTGTTCTGGGTGCAAATTTTCCACCAAAAACATATGTTTGCTTGTCTGGTAAAATATTATATTCTTTTAGATTTTTTAAATTTCTGACAGGTTCTAGGACTGGACAAAAAAGAAAATCAATGTTCTGAATTATCTGAAAAAACCATGGATATTCTTGACAATGATGTTCTTGTTAACTTGTTTGTTTCAACACAGAAAAACAATCTAGATTTGTGTATAGAAAAGAGCATTAGGTTAGTGATTTGTTATATATATATATTTACTCTGAAAGTCCACAGGGGGGTGTGGGGACATGGTATTTTTTGTGTTACCTTTGTATAGCAGGTTTTGATGAAATATAATCTAGAGACTCAGAAAATATCACAAAAAAAGATTGTTTTGGAAATAGTGATGTGGTTTCCAAATTTTTGGGTGAGAAATTTGTTTGTTATCAAAAAAAAATAGGCTAATTATGGTTGTTTTTTAGAGTTCAAATGTAAAATATTCAATTCAATTTATAAACAGAGGCTAACCTGGAGCTTAGAAAGTAATGCATAAATTTATATCTAATAAATTGTTTTTTTTATTTTAGCTTTAGTATGTGAGTGATGACTTTAGTTGAAGCTTTAAAAGATGGTTACTGACTAGACCATTACAGAAGGTTGGTCAAGACACATTAGTTATAAATTTCTCAACTTAATTTATGTGCACTAAATGTCCAGCCAGTAAGTATTCTTTATATACTTGTCAATTGCATTTTTAACCAGTCAAATGACTTTTGTATGTCCCAACATAGTTTGTGAGTGCATTGTCTCTGATTTGTCAGAAAGGATGTTCTGATCAGTCAAATGACCTTTGTATGTTCCAATATAGTATGTGAGTGCAGTGTCTCTGATTTCCCAGGAAGAATGTTCTGATCAGTTAAATGACCTTTTTATGTTCCAACATAGGTTGTGAGTGCAGTGCCTCTGATTTCTCAACAAGGATGTCAAATGACCCTTGCATGTTCCAACATAGGGTGTGAGTGCAATGCCTCTGATTTCTCAGGAAGAATGCTCTGATCAGTCAAATGACATTTGCATGTCCAACATAGGATGTGAGTGCAGTGCCTCTGATTTATCAGAAAGGATGTTCTGATCAGTCAAATGACCTTTTCATGTTCTAACATAGGATGTGAGTGCAGTGCCTCTGATTTCTCAGGAAGAATCTTCTGATCAGTCAAATGACCTTTTCATGTTGCAATATAGGATGTGAGTGCAGTGCCTCTGATTTCTTAAACAGAATGTTCTGATTAGTCAAATGACCTTTTCATGTTCCAACATAGTATGTGAGATTTCTTAGAAAAAATGCTCTGATTAGTCAAATGATCTTTGCATGTTCCAACATAGGATGTGAGTACAGTGCCTCTGATTTCTCAGGAAGGGTATTCTGATCAGTCAAATAATCTTTGCATGTTCCAATGTAGAATGTGAGTGGAGTGCCTCTGATTTCTCGGGAAGTATGTTCTGATTGGTCAAATGACCCTTGCATGTTCAAACATAGGTTGTGAGTGCAGTGCCTCTGATTTTTCAGAAGAGATGTTTTAATCAATCAAATGATCTTTTCATGTTCCAATGTAGCGAGTAAGTGCAATGCCTTTGATTTCTCTGGAAAAATGTTCCAATTAATCAAATAACCTTTGTATGTTCCAACATAGTATGTGAGTGCAGTCCCTCTGATTTTCAGAAAGCATGTTCTGATCAGTTAAATGACTTTTGCATGTTCCAACATAGTATGTGAGTGTAGTGCCTCTGATTTCTCAGAAAAAATGTTCTGATCAGTCAAATAACCTTTTCATGTTCCAATATAGGATGTGAGTGCATTGTCTCTGATTTCTCAGGAAGGACATTCTGATTAGTCAAATGACCATTGCATGTTCCAATGTAGCAAGTGAGTGCAGTGCCTCTGATTTCTTTGGAAGAATGTTCTGATCAATCAAATGACCTTTGCATATTTCTACATAGCTTGTGAGTGCAGTGCCTTTGATTTCTCTGGAAAATGTTCTGATCAGTCAAATGATTTTTTCATGTTCCAACATAGCTTGTGAGTGCAGTGCCTCTGATTTTTCTGAAAAGATGATCCAATCAGTCAAATGACCTTTTTATGTTCCAACATAGCTTGTGAGTGCAATGCCTTTGATTTCTCTGGAAAAATGTTCTGATCAGTCACATGACCTTTGTATGTTCCAACTTAGAATGTGAGTGCAGTGCCTCTGATTTCTTAGAAAGAACATTCTGATCAGTCAAATGACCTTTGTATGTTCCAACTTAGAATGTGAGTGCAGTGCCTCTGATTTCTTAAAAAGATTCTCTGATCAGTCAAATGATCTTTGCATGTTCCAACATAGCATGTGAGTGGAGTGCCTCTGATTTCTCTGAAAAGGATGTTCTGATTAGTCAAATGACCTTTGCATATTCCAACATAGCATGTGAGTGGAGTGCCTCTGATTTCTCAGAAAGGATGTTCTGATTAGTCAAATGACCTTTGCATGTTCCAATATAGGATGTGAGTGCAGTGCCTCTGATTTCTTGGAAAAGATGTTCTGATCAATCAAATGATCTATGCATGTTCCAACATAGCAAGTGAGTCCAGTGCCTCTGATTTTTTTAGAAAAAATGATCTGATCAGTCAAATGACCTATGCACATTCCAATATAGCAAGTGAGTGCAGTGCCTCTGAATTCTCAGGAAGGATGCTCTGATCAGTCAAATGACCTTTGTATGTTCCAATATAGAATGTGAGTGCAGTGCCTTTTATTTCTTAGGAAAGATGCTCTGATCAGTCAAATGACCTTTGTGTGTTCCAACATAGAATGTAAGTGCATTGTCTTTGATTTTTCAGGAAAAATGTTCTGATCAGTCAAATGACCTTTGCATGTTCCAACATAGCGAGTAAGCATAGTGCCTCTAATTTCTCAGAAAGAATGTTCTGATCAATTAAATGATTTTTGCATGAAATGACTTTTACATGTTCTAACATAGCAAGTAAGTCAATAAGCTCAGAAAACATTTATTGTATTAACTTTTTTTCAAAACCAAAAAATCAAATCTGAAAACCAATATAACAAACACATTGCTCAGATTGTAGGTGGTTTGTCTAAAATAAACTTCTATACTTAATCATTCACCATCTGCTTCTTTTTGATAGTTTGTTTGTTTTATTGTCTATATTTTTTAACAATATATATTTAATATATATTGTATAGATGGTAAGCTATTATTATCATTCACCAATATATTGAATATATTTCTGTTCTAGATTTTCTGCCAACAATTTCCTTCTGTACTTTCAAAGGTTGCAGAAGAGCAATGCCAAGTAAGTTTAATACTCTATTCTCAGTTTCAATATTCTACTTATTATGTACATAGGGACTTTCTAAATTTCATGCCATTGCTGGTATTATAAATTGATCATCTTGCAATCAATGTCTAATAATTTCATTAGTCATTGCTCTTTTAGCAGAGCATTCTTTCTGGTTTTCTGGCAAAGATATGAAAGCACAATTACCTCATGCCCTCAAGTCCTTCAAATCTCAGAAACACATCAACATCAATATATTGAAGGCACAAGTTGAAACTGCATTCAACAATGCCATTGATAAAGAAAATCCTGCTTGGCTCATTCAATGGGTCATTAGCCACAAACTTTAGCCACAAACTTGTATGTCACATTATCTTCAACTTTTTGTTTCAAAACTAATATATTGATCAGGAGCACAAATAGTCTTTTTGTTTCCTAATGTAAAATATCAAACCATGGGTTGCTATCTTTTATATATCTCTATTTGTATAGCACTAATAGTTCTTCAGATATGAATGATACTTTGGTGTCTCTTCCACAAAATCAAAACAGCAAAAAAACTGCCTGTACATTATTGATTCTTGGAATAGCTATGAATGACTCTGTTGGAAATATTCATAAAAATGATACTTTACATCCAATGAACTATCTAGGACCCTTTTTCTGAATTTTTTTTGCAGAAATTGACTTTTTACAGTTAAGGCTAGGCACAAGCCCAAGTCTTTGACAAGTACTCATGAGTATAATTGTGGGAATACCTGTGCAAGGGGTGTGCAAAATATTTTTCAAGTATATGACATTGCTTTATTTGTTTAAGAACAAGCTTTGCCCTTTCCCCCTTCTCTTTCATTCTTAATTAGGAAGGTACTACTATTTTAGGACATTATTAAACCCTCAATTTATGCCCAAAAATATTGAAGAAATCACTCATAATATATTCCAAGCATTGGAAGAACAAATTTTCTTGATCTAAACCCAAATATTTCATCTAGAAGAACTATGTTTGAGCAACTAGTGAATGGATCAGCATCATGAAATTAAAACTGATCTGAATTGCAGCAAAATTGCACAAAAATGGACACAGGAAATTCAGGAATGTCTTTTTGAAGCTTTATCACAAAATTTGCCCAAAATATATGGATATTCAGCTGTTCTGAGATGTATCTCACCCTTTATAGCTGATTTGATTAAAGGGATGGCTGGCCCTCTCTCTCCCCCCAGGTCATGTCTCCCACTTTTTTCCTATACACTTCTTGTACCTGTGGGTAATATGACCCATGGGTCTGGCTCACCCACCAACATGGATCACTAAAAATCTGGGTGTGGATTTTAGGGTGGCAGGTACTCACCTTGGGTACTCACTATATATACTTGTCAATTTCTGATGTTGATTATGGACATCTACTTTATGTCAATGACTTCAAGCCAATTGTCAAATTTCAGGACAGTGCCATCAGCTGAGCGGAGTTTGAATCAAGATCAACCATGACTCACACAGTTGATCTTGCTCTCAACTGCTCTGCACCATCTGTTTGGATTCAATGAATGTGGCAGAACACATTAAAAAGTGAGTAATTTTTTTTTAACTACTATATCTATGTTTATCACAATCTATTTTGTTTTAGTTCTTGAACATGTTGCCACCTATTTGCTCCTTCCATTGGATTTTGGGCAGATGTAAGGGTTTGGGGGAGATGGGACAAAAAAAGAAGGCCCATATTGTGGGAGACCTACTAGGTGTGTAAAGGGTGAATTATTTCACTGCTAACCACACCATAGAATTTGACAGGCCACTGTCTGGCCAATGCCATGCCCCTGATAGTGATCACAACACATACAAGGAGTCTCCTTGTGTGCACAAACCTGGATGCTTTGAACCCAACACAGACACTTCTAACCCAACACAGACATCTTGAACCCAACATGGATGCCTCAAACCCAACACAGATGCCTTGAACCCAAGACAGAAATCTTGAACCTAATCTGGATACCTTGAACCCAACATAGATGCCTTGAACCCTGCATAGACACCTTGAACCCAACATAAAACCCTTGAACCCAACATAGAACCTTTGAACCCAACACAGATACCTCAAACACATGGATACATCCAACCCAACACCTCAAATCCAACACCCAACACAGAGGCCTTGAACCAAACACAGGTGCCTTGAACCCAACAAGGATATATCAAATCCAACACAGCATCAGAAAAAGAGGGTTGGCTTCAGAGCTACCCAAAGCAGCCTGGGTGTCTTTAAAGACAGTAAAGACATCAAAGACCCAAAGACACCCAGGTAGTTGCAAGTCAAAGTCAACCTGGAACTCAATCTTTAAAGACTTTCAGAGCAACTTCAAAGCAGCCTAAAGCACTCCCAAAGATACTCAGGTATGCCCAAAAAACCCCCAGAGTATTCTAAAGTGACCTCAAAGCCTCCTGGAGTGTCCCAGAGTATCCCAAAGTGACCTCAAAGTACTCTAAAATACTTATAAAGCACTTATTCTTACTTATTTTATATCACTCAAATAATGAAAACAATTATAAAATTATAGATTATACTCTAATACACTTCTAATAAAATCTAAGAGTATATAGAAATAAAAAGAAAAAGAAATAGACGATGCAGCATGTGGGTTGCATGCCATGTCATCAAAGAACATGAAGGGAAAGAAATAGACAACATGGCATGTGAGTTGCACACCACATTGTCAAAGAACATGGAAGGAAAGAAATAGATAACACAGCATGTGGGTTGCATACTGCATTGTCAAAGAACATGGAGGGAAAGAAATAGGCAGCAAGCATGTGGGTTACATATCACATCATCATCATGTTCCCTGTCTCCTTTTCCCCTTCTAATCACTCTTCTCACTCTCCTTCAACCCTCCCAACTCATTGTTATTGTCTTCCATGTGGTTGCTGGGGTAGGCAATATGGGTGCTGCTGCAGAGAGGTGGTGGTGGGGTGGTGCATGAGATGGTTGATGTCAATGAGCTTGCCTTGGGTTGGCCCAGATATGGGCATTGGCCAGGGCACTTGATGGCAGCAGTGGGTGGCCATATAGTGGTGGTGGTGGTGAAAGGAAAGGGGTTGAGGTTGTTGTGCAACTTGATGTTGGAGTTTGAAATGACTTCATGCAATTTCAATGAATGTCAGTGTGAGAATTCTGAGACATGCTGTCTGAAAACAGCACACTTCATTTGTTTCTCACTGGAATTTTGTGAAAGCATAGTAGAATTTGTAGAGGATGTAGTAGATAACAATAGTATAAAAATTATATTTGAAAGTAACCCAGAATAAGTGGAAAGGGAGGTCAATAGATGGACCTGTCAGCCAATATAATATGTCAAAACTCGAAATTTAATTGCGAGACAAGTATTGGCCACATTAACAAGCTGAAACATTCCTCTAAAAGGTGTGATTCCCAGCTTTCTAATGCACCCAAGAACATGAAGAGTGGTTCAGAATCAGTAAAGAAATAAAATTATTAAATGCACCATACCTCCTGCATCATTTCTCAAAAACCTGAAATTGAATTGTAAGACAAATACTGGCCACATTTATATGGTTAAACATCCCGCTAAAAGCTAAGATCTACAGCTTTCTAACGCACCCAAGAACATAATTAATGGCAAAGGATTGGTGGAGAAATAAAACAATTACATGTAGATTTCCTTCATTATTTCTCAAAAACCCAAAATTGACTTGTAAGACAAATACTGGCCACATTAACAAGGTAAGACATCATCCTGAAAGCTGTAACTCAGGGCCTTCTAAAAAACCTAAGAACACTAAGAATGGTCCAGTATGAGTGAAAAAAATGAATTATTAGTTGCACTTCTCCTCTTCCATCATTGATCAAAAGCTTGCACTTGAATTACTGCACAAAGGCTCAACAAACAAACAAACTGTAACTTCATCATAATAGGTTTAATCTACAGCTTTTAAAGGAACAAAATAACACTAGAAATGAGTGAAACAATGAATATATTTAGTGTACCCCTTTTTCTGCAAAGGGGATCCAAAACTCGAAATTGAATTACTGCACAATGACTCAAGCAATTAATACGTGGTAACTTCGTCCTAATAGCTATTATTTAGAGCTTTCAGATAAACCCAAGAACGCTAGAATCCACCCAGAACCTATGGAACAATGAATATATTTGATGTACTCTCCTCCTGCACAGGGGATCAAAAACTTGAAATTGAATTACTTCATAAGGACTCAAGCAATTAACACGCTGTAACTTCGTCTTAAAAGGTATAACCTAGAGCTTTAAAATTAATGTAAGAATGCTAGAATCCACCCAGAACTGGTACAACAATGAATATATTTGATGTATCCCTCCTCCTGCACAGGGGATCAAAAACTCGAAATTAAATTACTGCACAACGACTCAAGCAATTAATATGTGGTAACTATGTCCTAATAGCTATTATATAGAGCTTTTAGATGAATCCAAGAA
>Ga0307517_10015143_pt1 | contig 10270 bp, 2 predicted proteins | sample 23_EM_MG_FD_194515 | JGI IMG/M metagenome (GOLD analysis project Ga0307517, IMG submission 194515) | Populus trichocarpa ectomycorrhiza microbial communities from riparian zone in the Pacific Northwest, United States - 23_EM | ecosystem: Host-associated > Plants > Roots > Unclassified | place...
GATTGTTGCATCTGCATAACTGTTATAATCAGGGAACCTGGTTCTCATCATGCTAACCTGTTCTAATAATTCGTCGCGGCTAGCGTAAGGATAGCTTTTGTGCTGAATGTAGAAGCACAAAACAGGGTCTATCGCACCATTACCATCAAAGTCTTTATAAAACATTTCGGCAGGCTCATTTTCGGTGGCTTTACATTGTGTATTCAATCCCTGGTTACCAACAATAAAATCTGGATGATGGTCATTATTAAAATCTCCCACGGTAATACAGTTCCACCAACCTGAATAGCTTTTGCTTAAATATTGCTTCGTGGCATCCTTAAGGTGCCCATGATTATTAATAAAAATGCTTACTGGCATCCATTCCCCTACAATAATCAAATCGGGTTGTTTATTTCCGTCCAGATCGACCCAGGCCGCATCCGTAACCATGCCCGGTTTGCTTAGTTCAGGACAAATTTTCGAGGTCTGGTCTGAGAAATACCCCTTCCCGTCATTAATCAGTAGATAACTGCGGGGGGCTTCCGGGTATCTTCCGGGAACTACACGTCCGCCTAAAAAGAGATCAGGATAGCCATCACCATTGATATCGGCTACCCTTACGCAGCTTTTGCTGGTAAGCATAGTTGGCAAAGCATTGTCTGCTCTCCGGAAATTACCTTTGCCATCGTTTAAAAGAAGCTCGTCCTTCAATACTGCATCGTCCGGCATGATATTTTCGTATCCACCGCTGGCGAGATACAGGTCTGGTTTTCCATCGCCATTGGCATCAAAAAATACGGCACTGACGATATGTTTGTTCTTGATCTGATCAAAAGATGGTTCAGTTTTTTTGATAAACCCACCACCTTTTTGCATGAGATATAAAGCAGAGGGCTCGCCATTTTCACCGCCGATAAAGATGTCTTCCAGGCCATCGCCGTTGATATCGCCTTTGATGATACAGGGCCCGCTGAACGATAGCGGGTTTACTAACAGCGGCTGACGTTTAAAATCGTTAATGGTATTAGGCTGATCGGTGTAATTAAGAGGCGATTTGACTGGGTTGAAAATTGACGGGGCTTTTAATAGTTGAGCAGGCCCCTTCACAGCATTGTTTTCTTCGAGGGTCAATAATTTGTCAGCTTTGGTGTGATAAACAACTTGTGATGCACCTGATTGCCAGATTATCCTTAAAGAATCAATTTCTTTGGCCTTGCCGAGACCAAAATGCAACACCGGCGAAACGCATGACTGATAGCCCCGTGAAGGCATTTGTTCCAGTCGCTGACTCTTACCTCCGCTATAAATAGCCACTTTTGCACCAATGCCTTCGGTATTACCTCTGGCACCTTTCAATGAAATATTCAGGAAATGATTGTGATTTTGTTGCTCGGATTGGTTTTCATACACAAATGCCTGCTGATTAACATTGTTTACCACCAGGTCAAGGTCCCCGTCGTTATCCAAATCGGCGTAAGCAGCGCCATTGCTGTTTGAGAAATCTTTAATTCCCCAGTCTGCAGACATATCGCTGAATGTCAGGTTACCATTATTTTTGAAAAGATAACTTTTAACTTTTGAGGAAGGCATCTTTTCTACGATGCTTAAAAGATCCTGGCGCGCGACCCGCCTGTCCTGCAGATAATCCCCCATGTATTTCAGGAAGTCCATATTCGTATAATCACGCAGGAAACCGTTGGTGATGAACACGTCCTTCCAGCCATCGTTATCATAATCGGCAACTAAAGGGGCCCAGCTCCAGTCTGTATTGGAAATTCCGGCCAATTGACCTACCTCACTGAATGTTTCATCGCCGTTATTCAGCTGCAACATGTTTCGCATGTACTGATAGTAAAAGCCTGCCTTTACATTGAGATCGAAAAGCTCATAATTGTCGGGACCGGCTAATAGTTTTTGCCGCCGGTTATCTTCGGGCAACATATCCAGGGTGATGATGTCAGGTTTCTGGTCATTGTTAATATCGACGATATCATTCCCCATTGAATAGAATGAAGTATGACCTAAAAAGTCCTGCAAATGATCAGTAAAAGTTCCGTTTTTATTATTGATGTATAGCTTGTCCGGAATATTGTAATCATTGTTGATATAGATGTCCGGCCAGCCATCTCCGTTAATATCTGCTATCCCGGCAGCTAAACCATAGGATATGGTACCATTCTCGATATGGCTATCTTTTGTATGGTCAATAAAGTGCCCGTTTTTATTTTCAAATAACCTTACGCCGCGTTCCGGGTCTTCCTTTTTGATAAGCGCAGGCAGTTGGTTGATGTCTACATTATTCAAACGCTCCGGGCTATGATTAACTAAAAGCAGATCCAGGTCACCGTCTCCGTCGTAGTCAAAAAAATAGCCCTGGGTAGAATAGGAAGGAAAGTCCAATCCGTATTCTTTGGTCATCTCCTTAAATATCGGGATATTGTTCTCGTTGTTACCCTGGTTAATGAATAACTGGTTTACCCTTTTCTCTGGCCTCAGTTTTCCGGAATAACAGATATAAATATCCAGTTTACCATCACCGTTTACATCGGCAAAAGTTGCACTGGTTTTCCAGGGCCCGCTTCTGCCTGCTAATCCGCACTTGTCCGTCGCATCTTCGAACTTCATATGGCCTTTGTTCAGGTATAGTTTATTATCAACCATGTTCCCTGTAAAATAGATATCCTGAAGTCCGTCCCCATTTAAATCGCCTATGGCTACACCACCACCGTTATAAAAATATTCGTATAACAATACATTGGTGTTTAGCCCTTCGGTAAGTGTATTCTCAAAACGGATATTGGTTTGTTCTGCCGTAAGCTGATGGAACATCGGATCGATTGAAGCAATCGGGGCGGACGTATGATTACAGGCACCCAGGCCGACAAACATTAGTATTGCAGTAAAGCCCAGAGCAACCCTGGTAAGTATTCTCATAATTTGTAATTGGTAATAAAGCCGGGAGAATCACTAAGGGTGATTCCATATCCCTCAAAGAAAATCATTTGCCTTCAAATGAACGAGGGGGTAATTTGCCAACTTAGAGGGGCAAACAGATAATCAGAACCCCTCACCTTATTAAACCCTGGTCACTTCATGATGTACTAATTCACTTGAAAACGTTTTCCGGTATTTTTTGATATACTGCGACGGGTTCATATGAAATAGTTTTTTAAACTGCTCACGGAAATATTTGATGTCGTTTATTCCTACAAGGTAAGATGTCTCCAATATATTGTGATTGGTATTTATAAATAAATGCGCAGCTTTTCTCAACCTGATAGAACGGATAAAACTGCTTGCCGACTGCCCGGAGATAAACTTGATCTTTTTATAAACGCTTGAGTGAGAAATTGCCAGTTCGGATGCTAAAATCTGGATATTAAAATCAGGGTCGGTCATGTGCCTTTCAACAACATCAATACAGCTTTCCAGGAATCTTTTATATTCAATAGAGATTTTGTGCGGGTTTTTATTGAGCGTAATCTCGTTATAAAAATATTTTTGCAGGTTGTTTTTACTCTTCAATATACCTGCTACCCTTGCCTTTAAAATATCTTTATCAAAAGGTTTGCTGATATAATCATCTGCACCGCCTTCTAATCCCTTAAGTTTTATTTCCAGCGAAGAACTCGATGTTAGCAAGATAATAGGTATATGACTTATCGACATATCTTCTCTAACCATCGAGCATAGCTCAATACCACTCATTCCATCCATCATAACATCACTAATAACAATTTCCGGCAATATTTCCCGTATCATTTCCAGGCCCATTAAACCATCTGAGGCCTCATAAACCCTGTAATCGATCTTGAATACCTGCTTCAGGTACTCCCTGAAATCCTTGTTATCATCAATGATCAAAATGGTTTTCAATTCGGAATTTAGGTCCGACTCCACTAACAACTCGTTAGCTTCCTCAACAACTGAATTTACACTTCTTTCATCTTCAATCAGTTCCTTAAGCATGATGGAACCACTTGCCTGGTCGTCGATAAGAAGTTCTCTCTTAAAATGATCCGCCCCTTTTAAAAGATTAATATAAAATACCGTTCCTTTTTCCGGACTGCTCTCATACCTCACAGTACCTCTATGGCGTTCAACAAAATTCTTAACCAAAAACAGCCCGATCCCAAAGCCACCCTGCTTATTTTTAGGTCCGTTATGCTCCTGGTAAAACCTTGTATACAATTTGTCGCCGGCTTCTTCAGGTATGCCGCAGCCTGAATCATTAATTTCAATAGTTACCTGCTTATTACTTTCTGTAATTGCAAACTTAACTTTTCCGCCATCGGGGGTAAACTTTAAAGCGTTTGCAAGGAGATTAAACAAAATGATCTCCAGCTTTTCTCTGTCAGCGTATAATTCCAACTGTTCACAACAGGAATAAAAATCAAACTGGATGTTTTTTGATTTCGCCTGGTAAGAAAAACACAAAAACACCTCCTTGCTTAGATCAGTGATATTCAGCTTGCTGACTTTTAACTTTTCTTCACCGGCTTCAGCTTTCCTGAACAACAATAGCTGGTCAACCAGGCCCAGTAACCGTCTGGCATTTCTATATATGATATCTATGCTGGAGGCATCTACTTCGTTCTCTTTATAAAGTAATTCCTTTATCGGATTAATTATTAAGGTGAGCGGCGTGCGGAACTCATGCGAAATGTGTGTGAAGAACGACAATTTCTTTTCGTTCAACTCCTTTTCCTGCTCACTTTGCAAATGAGCCAATTTTATCTCGTACCTTAATTTTGCCTGGTTCTCCCTGTATTTAACATAGCCGTAAATCACAAAACCCATCATAAAAAGGTAAGAAACGTAGGCGTACCATGTTTTGTACCAGGGTGGGGTGATAATGATGGTCAAAGTTTTGCCTTCCTTGTTCCAAACGCCGTCGTTATTGGCTGCTTTAACTCTGAAAGTATAGGTGCCAGGATCTAAATTTGTATAGGTTGCTTTATGCTGCGATCCCACAAAATTCCATTTATTATCAAATCCCTCAAGGATGTATGCATATTGATTTTTTTCGGGAAGTGTATAATTTAATGCCACAAATTCAATAGAAAATACACTTTGGGTATAGCTTAAAGTGATTTGTTTGGCATTGTTGAGGTTTTCCTTTAACGGTCCGTCGGGTGTTGCATCAACAGACTTATTGAAAATTTGAAAGTCAGAAATAAATACCGGCGGCACCTGCCTGTTTTGCTTCATTTTCAGCGGGTCAAAATATTCAAAGCCCCTATCACCGGCAAGATAAATGCCCCCATCTTTGTCCCTGAAAATTGCGCTGTTTACAATGGTACCATCTGCATCGTCAAAATTCCTGACAGCATTAGTTGATGGATTAAATGTTGAAATACCTTTTTCTGTGGTGGTCCAGAGATTGCCATTCCCATCTTCCACTATATTATTAAACACATTGCTGGCAAATCCATCATTTTTAGAATAAGTAACAAAGGAGTCTGTTTTTTTAATGTATTTATTCAGGCCATCAGGGGTACAAATCCAGATATTACCCCGTGAGTCCAGGAAAAGGCTCTGAATGATATTTTCACTAATGCTGCCTTTTATCTTATCGTTGCTAAAATAAGTTTTGAATTTCCCTGTACGGATATCGAACCGGTTGAGACCTCCCCCCGCTGTTCCGATCCAGATATTATTGTCTTTATCTTTTAACAGGCAGTTCAGGTGGTTATTGCTTATACTGGAAGGCTGGTCACTGCGATTGAAATAGTGTTGAAATTTCCCGGTTTTGCTGTCAAAAATTTTGAATCCGGCGTCAGTAGCCAAGCCATAAACACCGGGTTCAATTTCAAGCATATCCCTAAAAACATCTTCATTAAATAAACTGCCAAGTGCCGAATGATGATAGTGGTGTTTAAATGTGCGCGATTTTTTATCAAATTCATCGAACCCAAACTCAGTTAGAACCCACATTTTACCGGAGTCGTCCCTATAAATTTTCCTTATCTGGTCACTTCCCAAACTCTTGGAGTCGGCCGTATGTTTTAATGTCGTGGTTGTGTTAGTTTTAAAATCGTATCCAATTAACCCCTTGTTGGTACCAAGCCAAAGTGTCGAATCATGAACAAGCAAACCGGTGATTTCCTGTTGCTTTTCCGGTATAGGCAAGTAGTTAAATTTGTTCTGCTTCTGATCAATTTTGCTTAACCCATTTTTTGAGCTTATCCAAATTAAGCCATCACGGTCCCGGTAAGAATACCCATGCGGATTATTTTCAATGCCGGCAACTTTGGTCCATGCATTGGTTGAAGTTTTAACCCACCAGAAATTTTCATTTCCCCCTACCAGCAAGGTATTATTACCGATATTTAACAGATTAAACACCGATCTGTTATTTGTAGCCTGGCTATTATAGGATTTAAATGCCCCTGTGGCAGCACTAAATAGGTATAAACCCTTCCAGTAAGTCCCTATCCATATCTGTCCATTTTGGCCTTTGCAAAGAGTCCAGATATCATTAGGGCTCTTTTCAGTTGATGGAAATGCCTGTTTGAAATTGTAAAACTTATTCGCTTTAATGTCAAACTTGTTTAAGCCTTCGCCCCAATTCCCAAGCCATAAACATTCCCCGTCTTCAATTATGGCGTTTACAGATTTACCCCTCATTGCATACTTGTTGCCCGAATCCGGATGATATGTCTTGAAGGATTTCGATTTCTCAACAAAAAGGTTGAAGCCGTCATCTGTGCCAATCCAAATCCGGTCATACCGGTCGGCCAGTAAACTCCATATTTTGTTATTGCTTAAAGAAGCTTTATTGCGCTCATTGTGATAGAACCTGGTAAATTTTTCAGTATTGGGGTCGAAAATATTCAGGCCATCCATCGTGCCCACCCAAATCCTTCCTGCCTTGTCTTCTATAATGCAAATAATGAAATTGTTGGAAATACTGGTACTATCGCCTTTCTTATTGATATAGGTTTTGAAGGTGAACCCATCAAATTTGCACAGGCCATTTTCGGTCCCCACCCATATAAACCCCTTTTTGTCCTTAACTACTGCCGTTGCATTTCTTGCAGGCAGGCCATTAGAGATCGTATACCGGGTAATGGCATCATTTTCCGCCTCAACGTTGTCCATTTTGTTTTTTTTCCAAATCTGGGCAGATGCTGAAAAATGAAAAATGAAAAAACTAACACATACAATAATGGCCTTCAAAACACGCATCGGTTTACTCGAGTATAAGTTCAATCAGTAAAATGGAATATTAAATGGTTTATCTTGGTCGGCCCTTTTATAAAGCTGCCGAGTAACTAAGGTAACGTTAATTTTACAACTGTTAATAAAACAATTAAAAATATTTATACACACCTAATTGTTAGGCCAATATCAATATTAAATAAAGATATGTATGTAAAACCGGTTTAGATAAAGCGTAAAAATGCTCGTACCGATTAGAGAAGTGTGGACAATTTATATAAACCGGGGCTATTTCATTCGATAACCCCGGTGATGGTGATGATTGAATGACCGTTTATCGTCAAGTCTTTTTGATTATTCCCAAGTGTCCCAGCTTTCAAGCTGTTTGTGTTAGATGTGGTGTAATATTTTGTCAAAACAACTTTAGCGTGCTCTATATTGAGGTTGACAGGAACGGTTTCATTATTTGAATTTATGATAACGGCGGTAAAGTCTTTTCCTTTTTTAAAGGCAGATATAAGCAAAGGTTTAGCCGGTGCATCTTCTGCAATGACGGATACATTTACCCTTGAAGCACCCGGTCTTATAAACCGGCTATAGTTGCCCAATGCCCAGAGCATTTTGCTGGAATAGAAATTGCCGTCGGTTTTGTTTTTATCGATGTAGATCAATCCGTCTTTATAGTCGTATGGAGATAGGGCTGTCCACCATTGCCAGGCCGAGGCGTTGGCCGCAGTAAGGTCCGTATGAATTACCGTTGCCAGGTAAAGGGCGGCATCCATACCCAGATCGCGTTTGCTGCCATTCATTTCCCCCGCATTATCACCTAAAATACAATATTCGGATTGCCAGAAACTTAGATTGGGGATTTTGGAGATGCTATCGGCTAATGTGTTCCGCATGGTTACTGCGTGCGATAAGGGCGATGTGGTAAAATAGCTATGAGCAGCAATTGCTTTGTTCACGCTTTCCAAATTACCAATATAATTGACTGACGAAGGGCTAAAAAAATCATTTATTTGATTGCCCTTGCCTGGTTTATCGCCTGCAGCGTACAAATAATTAATACTTCCCGCCTCTGCAACCAGTAATTTTGACGACACTTTTGATGCGGTAAATGCCGAGTTAATACTTCTTATCAATTCAGCTATCTCCTTGTTAGTATAAGGACAGCCTTCCTGGCCGCCATCGCTCCAGTCCCATTGCGGTTCATTAACCGGGCTGATGTAATTAAAACTGACTCCGTAATTTTTTCTGATGCCCTTAATTACATTTACAAGGTAAGATGCAAACGCACTATATTGATCTGAAGCGATATTGGTTCGCCCGCCATCTGCATAAGCTTTTTTATTTATAGTAAATTGCACCGGCGGACTGTTACAAAAGCCCAGAAATTGCTCTACACCGCGTGCTTTGGCGGCTTTCAGGAACCAAACCTGACCCGACTGGCGGCTCCAGTTGTAACCGGCGGAGCTATCCAAAAATGACTCTGCACGCCGCCACTCATCCCTGATGCCGCTTTGTGTTCCCTGCTGAGCACTTCCGGCACCAATGTTAAACCGCCACAAAGAAAGCGCTATCCCTTTGGGAGAACCATCGGCAAGTGTGTCCTTACTGAAAAGCAAATCTGCAATCTGATTTCTTTTAGCGTCAGGCCAATTACCTGCAAACTGGCAGGACCAGGCATCAGACGCACCGAAATTGTCAATAGTTTGATATGATTTTGAAAGATCAATTTTGACTACGACAGATTTTGACTGTCCTTCAGCAAAATGAACTGAGGCTGATACAAATAAAACAGCCAGGGAAATACTCTTTAGATAAGTTGACATAAATGTATTTAAAAGTAATGCTAACCCTCTTTAAAAAGGAGGGTTAGCATTTTATTATTGTTGTACTATTTTCCATTGCTGGTTATTGCCGCCATTCCAGGGCCATTGGATAATGCTGGCAGCATTGGCCGTTGAAGCTCCCGTAACATCCACCACTTCCCCGCTGTTACGGTTAATCACTTTATAAATCCCGGTACTTGTAGAGCTTAGCTGCCATTGCTGATTATTGCCGCCATTCCATGGCCATTGAATAATGCCCGCTCCGTTTGCCGTCGAAGCCCCATTGACATCTAATGAAAGCCCGCTGTTTCTATTAAGGATTTTATAATAACCATTGCCGTTATCTGTAATTATCCATTGCTGGTTATTACCGCCATTTTGAGGCCATTGAATAACACCTGCGCCGCTGGCTGTCGAAGCGCCGTTAACGTCCATTGCAAGTCCGCTGTTTTGATTCAGGAAACGATAATAAGCACCTGAATAAAACACATCAGTACCACCTGTACCTACACCCCAGCCATATTGCAGCCTGCTTAATCCGGAAGAATTTACTGTAGAAACAGTCGGGCTGCCTGCGCTGCCACCAAGCAGCTCAATAGCATAACCATCCCCGTTTCGGATGCCGGGCCAATATACACTTCCCATACCAAGTGTTCTTACTTCATTGGTCATTCCCTGTATATAGGCGTTATCCTGGCTCCCACCAATGGGCCCCGTATAATTTATGCCGCTGTTCATTGTATCGCCAAATTCAGTCAATACAGTCCGGCTGCCGTAGCTGCCAACATTTGCTGATAGCCGGCTTTCCCATTGTGCGGCGGTTTTAAGTGTGCCATTGCTAAAGAATGTATAATCGTGAATAGACAAGAGACAACCTGAGAAACGGCTATCTGCTCCAACACCTGTAACATCCTGGGCATATGATGTACCGTCAATTAGTATGCGCCCCTGCGGTACGGATGGATAATTGCTAAGCCATTGCGCACAAATAGTCGTCCATGCCGATAAGGTATAACCATGAGGTTCATTAAATATTTCGAAATAAACCTGGGAATTGCTGCCGTATTTATTCACCACAGTTTGCCACATCGACCAGAACTGTGTTGTATTATCTATCAGGCCATCCGCTGATGATTTGCCTTCCCAGCACCCTAAGATCACATTCATGCCCTTGCTTGTTGCTTTATCAATTACTGCCATATAGGAATTCCACCAACTTTGTGAAACAGTTGGGTAGTTGATAGGAATGCGTATCGTATTCGCGCCCGTATTGGTTATTATCCCTGAAAGTA
>Ga0307517_10015144_pt1 | contig 10269 bp, 6 predicted proteins | sample 23_EM_MG_FD_194515 | JGI IMG/M metagenome (GOLD analysis project Ga0307517, IMG submission 194515) | Populus trichocarpa ectomycorrhiza microbial communities from riparian zone in the Pacific Northwest, United States - 23_EM | ecosystem: Host-associated > Plants > Roots > Unclassified | place...
TTTTTTCTACACATAAAAAAAAAAAAAAAAAAGGAGCATTTTTCTTCATTCCACTCGTGCTTTTAAAACCGGGAATGGCCACATGGATGGATTCGAAACCGGAGGCCTCATCAGTTTGACTAAAAGGAATTTATCAGTCAAAAACTCAGATTAATTTATTGACCCGGTTAATCTAAACTTCATCCAATTGGCTCTCAACTTGTTATTTTGTTTTTTTATCAAAACAACGTTATTTTTAATAAAATTTAGAAATTAATTTGGGATGATTCTCTGGAGGAGGGACCCGTCACCCGGGTCTACACGGTGAGATTTTACAACTATGACTCTACTGGCTAACCTGCGAACACCGTTGCTCCACTAGTGCTTGCATATTGTTTGCCTTGTTATTTGTAATAGAATACTCACAGAAAATGGCCTCTATCCTTCCGAGACCACTTAATGCCAGTCTTATTTTTTTGTCTCGAAATCCTCTTTGTGGTCAAAATCTCAAACTATCTCTCTCAAGACCAAATAAAGGAAGCAGGTAGGAAAGGGTAATATACGTGACCAAAACCATGAATGAGCTGGAGGGAGATTCCGTGTATGGGATTCAAGCTGTATTTGAAAGGCTCCTCTCTCTCTCCCTCTCGCTACCCCCCCCCCCCCTACTTTTCCCTTCACCCATCCTCTTTTCTTTCTTTCTTTATTATTCTTTTTTTTCCTTGCTACCACAACAATTTGGACTGTGGAGGTTAGCTACTCAATACCCCCTATAAATACCTCCTCTTCTTCACTTGTTTTCCCCACACAAGTTTCTTCACTACTCACACATAAAAAAGAAAAAAACAAGGCAACAGAAATGGAATTCTCCCCCTCTGTGTTTTTCCTATCATTTGCTTCCATTCTATTGCTTGTAGGAGGACTTCTCTTCAAGTCCCTCCTCAAATTCTTTGCTTCTGATCGCCCCCAGAGTTTGCCACTCCCTCCCGGCACCATGGGATGGCCTTATATGGGTGAAACATTCCAACTCTACTCTCAAGACCCCAATGTCTTCTTTGCCTCTAAGAGAAAGAGGTATGGCTCTATCTTCAAGACCCACATCTTGGGCTGTCCCTGTGTCATGATATCCAGCCCTGAAGCTGCAAAATTTGTCCTTGTAACCAAATCCCATCTCTTCAAGCCAACATTTCCGGCTAGTAAAGAAAGGATGTTAGGCAAAGAAGCCATATTCTTTCACCAGGGAGCCTACCACATGAAATTGAGAAAGCTTGTTCTTCGTGCTTTCTTGCCTGAAGCAATAAAAAACATCGTCCCTGATATTCAAAACATTGCCAAGGACTCTCTTCAATATTGGGAAGGAAGATTAATTAACACTTTCCAAGAAATGAAATCAGTAAGCTTCTACTTATTCCCATTTCCCTAGTTCAAAACAGAGCTACTCTGCTTTAGCTTCCCCTGTTTATCTCTGCATGCAGGACTGCTAAGACTTTTAGATGACTAAGAATGGGTAGTATGTCTTCTAACTTTTTTTGGTTGATTACTGATCAAATTACGGTTTTCTCTTTTTCCTCGCAGTACACATTCAATGTTGCATTACTTTCAATATTTGGGAAGGATGAAGTTCTATATAGAGAAGATCTTAAGAGGTGCTACTACATTCTCGAGAAGGGATACAATTCAATGCCCATTAACCTCCCAGGAACACTCTTCAACAAATCAATGAAAGCAAGAAAAGAGCTGGCTAGGATCTTGGCTAAAATCTTGTCCACAAGGAGGCAAATGAAGCTTGATCACAATGACTTACTTGGATCTTTCATGGGTGACAAGGAAGGTCTCACTGACGATCAAATTGCCGACAACATCATTGGAGTAATCTTTGCTGCTCGTGACACCACAGCTAGTGTTTTGACATGGATTCTTAAATACCTTGGAGAGAATCCAAGTGTTCTTCAAGCTGTCACTGTAAGTAGCGATCAATTACTAGCACTAATTTGTACATAATATGACAAAATGATTGTTCTTCCAATGACTTGGTTTTGTGTGCTTGTCTTTTGGCTTTACAGGAAGAGCAGGAGGCCATAATGAGGAGTGAAGAAAAGGGTGATGAGGAGAAGCTCCTTACATGGGCAGATACCAAGAAGATGCCGATAACTTCAAGGGTCATTCAAGAAACTCTAAGAGTTGCCTCGATTTTATCTTTTACCTTCAGAGAGGCGGTGGAGGATGTTGAATATGAAGGTCAGACTCCAGCTTCCAAAAAAGCTAATCTGACCAAGTTGCAATGCCCTTTTCTTTTTGCTCGCCATAGCTAATAAGTGTGTGTTTTCTTTTTTTTAAACTCTTGCAGGATATTTGATCCCTAAGGGTTGGAAAGTCTTGCCACTTTTCAGAAACATTCACCACAGCCCAGAACTGTTTCCAGATCCTGAGAAGTTCGATCCTTCAAGATTTGAGGTAAGAACTTGTAGCAGAGAAGTTGTTCTTAACACTTGAATTCACCACAATCTGGAGGAAGGAATAAAGCTATAAGCCAAGCCAATCATTTGTTGTTAATGATTTGTGCAGGTTGCACCGAAGCCCAATACATTTATGCCATTTGGGAATGGGACCCACTCATGTCCTGGGAACGAGCTAGCCAAGGTGGAGATTTTGGTGCTACTCCATCACCTAACCACCAAGTACAGGTTGGTAAAAATGGGCTACTACCTAGTTACCCACTTACCCTTTTGAGGTGGTGTAACAGAAGATTTGAGTTGCTAAATATAGAAAGTATGGACTCTTTGCTGACATGGTTAAAACTCTTGCAGGTGGTCTATTGTGGGTGCAAATAATGGGATTCAGTACGGCCCTTTTGCCCTTCCCCAGAATGGTTTGCCCATCATTTTATCCCACAAGTCATAGCAGAATGAATGGGGGAGAGAGAGAGAGCTCTTTTCCAATACTACTAGGGCTACTACTACAGTACTACTAGCTAGCTAGCTAGAGCATCATCATCTTCAGTTAGCTTGATGCTCTCTACTTCCATCAGAAGATTGATGGAGTGGGAGAGAAAGGGCTGGTCTTCGAAGGGAAGACCACTGTTTGACATCAAGAGACATGACACACCTCCCATGGACGGAAGAGTTAGTTTAAGATTGGTATACAGAAAGGGAACCCCAAGTGTACAGAAGAGTCTAAAAAGAAAAACTCATTGCAATCTACATATAGATATTATCTTCAATTATTATTATTATATTTTTATTTGTTTTTTTCTTGATTTTTGGAGAAGAAACAAGGGAGTGCATGGTATCCGCAAGAGGGTGTCAATACCCCCAAATCGGGGAGTATTTTGTATCTAAAGCAAGGTTTAATTAGATTGCCGCAAGGCAGAAATGAAGGGAAATTCCAAATTTCATTCTCTTTAATTCCCTTTGGCATGCTTTAATTCTCAGTGTGATTGATTTAAGCATTTCACAGAAACCACATTAGTGTATTTCAGCATCTAATTAAGGAGTAATTACTTACATCGCCAATTCTCCAAGGATATAAATTAACATCATTTACGACATCTAATTACATTTCCTTGCATAGTTTTCATCTCTCTCTCTCTACATCAGTGTCGGCCTGACAAAACGCCAGCTTCCTTGGTTTTCGCCTCTTTGTATCAGTGTCAGCCTAGCAGAATTCATGTTTCCCACGGCGCTGCTACTTTGTTATAAATTAATGTAATAATATCCAAGCAATCAACGGCATTAACATCACTTGATTTAATCTCCATGCACGCATGTGTATGTGTACGTCTCCCATCTGTACAGACTAAAGACTCTGATTAAATTACATTTGATGTCATACACACAACCATCAGTCATCCTCGCAAGCAACAGGACGAGCCCTTGTTTTCTTTAATGTAATGGTTGAATAATTTGCAGACTTTTCTTCTTCTTTAATTTTCCATTCCATTTACAATAGCTGAAACCCTAAAAAGCAGGGAGCTTGGATGGATTTTTAAACTACTCGTATTTACCCTTTTAAGTTCTTGTGTATTGATATTCAACGTGTACATATACCCAAAATCTTAAATGCATAACCATTATATATATATATATACACAAAGAGATTATAGAATAAATATAAGCTCAAACTATATTATATCTCAACGAGAATTCTAAATGCTATCTTAATATGGATCTCTAAACATAAATCATTTTTCTATCTCAATATAAATGAAATTAAGTACGGAGCCGACTTAAATTAAAGGCCACTTGGACTCCAATAACCTAAGACCCCTTCTTAGTAAGAGGTTCGAGAATAAATAAGATATATTTGTTAATTATGTTTTACGAAATGAAAATTGATCAAGACCTCACTTTTCACACGTATATAAAACAAACATTTCTTAAATATTTTAAAAGTCTTATTTATATTTTGCCCAAGACTTCATTCACCGGCTCCGATTAAGTATCAGTAATTTTAAAAACACATGAGGAATTTAATAAGTCTTTTTCTGGATTTTGATTCCACTCCTAAACCTTCAAATCAATATCTTGAAATTACAACTTTCAAATACGAACACATAATACTTAATTTAAATCAAAATATATACTCCATGTGTGTATGGCTTTCATGAAACTAACCCCAAGTAATTTTGACTTTCGCTAGGAAGGACTCGATCAGATAGGATCAGTAACTAGAATCGTCAAACTTAACAGCCGAAAGAGACCGGTAAATCTGGCTTAATAATGGGATCATGACTTGAACACTCGATTTTCAATTACAATTATTAATTTGAATGATATTAAAACATTTCCCTCTGACTCTTTTTTTCCCTTCGTAAATCCTAATATCTTAAAATGCCGACTAAATTTAGGATCTTCATTTCCTTATAATTCCATTTAAACACGTGCCCTTCATTCACTCCTTGATGTTAACTCATCCAGAGACCAAATGGAACTCATTCTTGTTTATTAATTAAATAATCTCCAAGGATTTTGAAGATATATCACCTCGCTAGAATAAATTTGGAGTTTCTCCCATCATGTTTATTGCATCTAAGATCTTAAATTAAATGAGCATGATAAAAACAATAACTTAACTCTCATTATTTTATTTTTATCATCAATTCAGATCATTAAATTCATAATTAAAACATGACCGGCCATGTTTCTTTAAAAATATATAAAAAAATCTAAATCCATAAAAATATCAGCAACCTAGCTAGTGATGGTTTAATTTGAAAACTAATTAAGGACCCTTAATTACATCACCCATGATCTATGCGGCTAGGCACGGGGCAAGTTTTTAGGAGGCTAAATTTAAATCAACAATCGAATGAAGAAATCAAAACAAAGAAATTATAGTTAACCAATCAAAACAAGCAAGAACTAGCAGAGCAGACTTCTACTTAGCTTAAAAAAAATTGATTTGTCTTTCATGAATGTCAACATAGAATTAGGAAATCTGTCTCTATACAAACTCTTTAGCTGCTACTTATGATTCATGAATTAATAATATAATTTTGCTTTCAACATCATAAACTTAGTGGACACTTGTTTTGGACATGGAGAAGTATTTGCCCCCATGAGACCTTATCCCTCCTCTCTCACCTAGATTTTTTTTTTTGGTTTCACAGGACACGTCAAAATTCGGTTTTTCTTTTCCATATTTAGCCACACTGATTGAGGGTATGGTGCCGCTTGATCAAAATCTGGGGCCAAGGAAGAAAGCTGAGTTGCTGGGGAGGAGAACAGCTAGCAAAAAGACAACTCAGTGTAATAAGATGACAAGACACAATGGATCTGAATAAAGATTCTTGCAAAAAGACCTACAAATTAAAGGTCGGATAAGCGGTTGCCTTGTGGGAAGGCAACAACGTTTCACAATCAGAAGCCTACTAGGCCAGTTTGCATTTCTCAAGTGGGCTTCTTAAATTGGAGATTCGCAATCAAACTGCCTACTTAAGAAAAGCTCCACTGGCTGATCAAAAGGGAGCGAAAAACTCTCCCCACTAATATATATAGTGTTAAAAAAAAAAAAGCATGGCTTCTCAAGACAACTCATTGCCACTAACATTTAATGGTAGGTTAATTCACTACGAGTTTGGCTAAAGGTTGCTATCGTGGTCCTTGAAACAGCAAGTACTTTCCAGGTACGAGTTTCATGAACATGGTGTGGGCAGAACAAAGATCGTTTTTTTCTGCACATTTATATGCATGAGATGAAAATCATTTTCGCAGAACAAAATTGCAAAAATGAGTTTCAAGAGCATGGTGTGGGCACAACAAGCTGGTTTTTTCTCTACATGTATATGCATAAGATGAAAACAGAGAAATCAGAGCCGCATGAACCAGCTACGTACCTAGACAAATTATGGTTCCTAAAACAGTCTAACCTCATGCATTGTGACCACCGCTAGGTGCATAATTTTGGGATGCACTGATAAGCAACGTATACCATCAATTTGGTTGCACAGGTGGTTTAATGAAGACCTACAAATTTAACAAACCCCATTCCATGTCAGTATCGTACTTGCAAGTCCTAACTGTGGCATGTGAAAACTGTCCTTACCCGGCTTTCGGGGTGGACCCTTTCACTCTACTCTATGTTTATGTTCTTATATAATATACGCCATCGATTGAAGCAAGCACTGACGAACGCCCCCCCTTCCTTACCTTAAAGGCTTCGACGCATGACACCTTTAGCCAAATACAAAAGAACAACCTGTTCATGCTTTAATAAAAATGGGAAGTGAGAGATTTCGCTGATTCACATTCACTTCAAACAGAAAGCATCGGGACCAACAATAAGAATCCTACAGAGTTTAAGCATCTATTACCAAGTCCAAAACAAACTTTACCTACAACTTAATGAGCTTTCGCTTTCGCTTTCTCCTTTCTCTTGCCATGCAGCTCTGCTCATCGATTCCTGGGTAAATATATTACTCCATTGGTGGCGTGTTAAATCCCATTACTGCATGTTCCATAACTTAAATTGCCACTTTTGAACTGCAAAAATTACATGTTGGATAAATGCAGTTAAGATACTAGACAGTGAACTGTGTTCACTTCTCTCTTTGCCCTATCATGATCCTTATAAAAAGGTCACGGAAAGAAATCCAAACCTTCTCCATGACAACTGAGATGCCCGAGTCATCAGGCATTTTTTGCTTGAGTAGTTCAACACGATCTCGGATACGGCGATTCTGCTCTTCAGCCTAATAAACACACAAGTAGTATTACACATACTAAAATTTAAGACAACTAGCAGTCCTTTACACTGCCAATCCATTTTTTGACTTTTCCACCTCCAACTATCTGTTTGATAGGTGATAACTTTTATTAAGACTAAGCCAAGTAACAAGGAAAGGTTTATTAACATGGGCAGAATCACCTGAGCCAAAACATGAAATGCAACTGCTACAAAATTTAAGGACCAAAAGTATCATCGGGCATGTCCCAGGAGCAATCCTGGACTGAAAATCTAATGGCCTCTGATATGATTGAACATCCTTATCTATTATTGAAAATCAGACAGCTTGAATATCAAATCATGGTATGTTAGACACCTTTTAGAGATCTGACCTTTTGGATTGTATGTCTATTTTAGATCCACCAACATGGTTAAATCACAAAGTTGAATTTGGCAATAGAATTCAATAAGATACAATCTCTATGAATTCCCATCTTTCCATTTATTCATACTGATAGATTTAAATGGGGAGATTTTATGACAATGCTATACTCACCTTTTCCAGCATGCCCATCAAATAGTGGATCTCATTTTTCTTCTCCATTGATAGACTCTTTGCAGCATCCATTATATTAGACCTGCAAATAAAGACTTTCATGCAATGAAAACTCTACATAATGCAGTGCAACCTCCTTGGCAAACATGACACTGGGAAACTCTGACAGAAACACCCCATATTTTGAAGAGATTTGATAAATCCCATCCTAAACGATATAAATCTTATCCCTACTGAGATGACCAACTAATCCTCCTGCAAGCATTTTCCGAATTAAAAAAAAGTTACATCATAGGAATGCATGATTGAGCTGCTCTCATAAACAAGCCTCCCAGTTCTACCTGTAGGATCACCTATATATTAAGAACCATGCCGAGAATGAGAAACAAATCAACATTGCCAAAACCTAGAATGAGAAACAGAGCAAGAGGAAAAGTTAATTCCACTTCATAATTTCTTTTTCTTTGTTGCAGAAAACTTTCTTTACTGCCCCTGCATCCCAATGTCACGAAATAAAGAAGTGAATATAACTATCCTGTAGCAAGACCATCAATGAACCACTATATATTCAGATGTCACCAAGAAACTAGGTGATGCTTACTTTTCTGAGAACAAAGGGTCCAGATTTTGCTCTTCTACAAGTTGCTCCACAGTCTCAAGAGCAGTTCCCACCTGCAAAGTAGAAGTGAGAATGGCATAATGGGACCATGGATGATGGAACAAGATAATGAATGCATACCCACATAAATAACATTAAATATAACAGAATATATGGACCAAATAGAACACTACCGCCCAAAAAGAGCATAGAAACTAGCCTCTGTAGACTGAAAGATCAAGAACTTAAAAGTTTGAGAAAGCTAGGATGTAGTGGAAGATAAGAACGTAGAAGCAGAGTCTAAAAAAGACCCAGCTTTCAACTTACAAACCAATTAAGCAGCCAGTTAAAAGGGTCATATTTTCCATGTAACAAGATCACCTGAAGTGGACCCTTCACTTCTATATGGACAACTTTAAATTCACAAGAAGAGTGGAAAGTTACTGTGTTTTTTTATAAAAAAAATCAATATTAACTCTACTAGTTCAGCCTTGATTTTTCTTTCTTGAAAATCTTTTATTGAAGGTTCAGTAGCTCCTATCATCAAGACTACCATAACTTCAAACTTAATAAAAAAAAGAAAACAAAATCTATTTTGGATTTTTCCTGAAACAGGAGACTGACATCAAAATGAAAAATCCATCGCCATCTTAGTTAAAAAGGTAAATTTATTAATAATGCCCTACATCCTACAAATATTGATTTCCAACAAACATGTGGGATACAAGAAACCACATTCTAAATTCACAAGAGTCTAAAATGTTTCTGTGGCAAACACTCTTAAGAACATAAAAAAAGCAATTGTTGTTGTAACAAAAAGATTTACCTGTGTTTCGAGGCATAGAGACTCGAACTCATCCTGTAAAATTTAAAAGAGACAAGATTAGGGTTCAGATATGTGATCAATACAAAACTAACTAGCAATAAAAAAGTTTATACTGGTTTCATTTTGAAAATTAGTTGCCCTTGCAAAGAGGTGGTTTATCACCAAAAAAGTGGGATGGTAATTAAGATACTAGTCTTGTAATCTTCTTTTTAATTGTATATTAAAACTAAAATTTTCAAACATGTGGAAATTGAACTCCATTATTTGCCTCAACGAGTACTACAGTTTATATATTACGTTATCGTATCTGCCTCTCGCATTCTTCAAATTCAGAGTTAATCGCATAGAGAGAGTTAATATTCTCAACCATTTGGGTGAGACTCAAACAATAAAATAATCGATTGGAAACTTTAAATTTCCACCACTAAACCAATCAAGTAGGCAGCCCAAAATCAATTAAATACGAGATTTCTCCTGCAATAGTTTGTATAAGAAAGCAAAGGATTCAATTCTCCCATCCCATGGATTCAAGATCATCATATTTATAGTGGAAATTCAAGCTCATTGTTGGGCACGAACAGAATCTAGTCCATTCAACAAAATATAATAAAAAGAAAAGCATAAATCAGCGGAGAAAATGCAGAAGAAATGCATACATACCTCTACCATTTTATGCAAAGAAGTAATAACCTGAAAGGATTTTATAAATATATATTAGTAATTTATGACACTAACTGTAATTATAAATTTTGGACATGAAATACCAAAATAGATAAAATAAAAAAATACCTGAATGAAAAGACGGTGAAGACTTTCCTGCTCTGCATTACTAAACTTGGAAAATGCTTTTGCCAACTCCTTCATTTTCATTATTATTATTATTTTAATTTCAGTCTCCAAAATTTGAGGTTCTCAAATTGCAGTAATCATAATTTTTTTTTTTTTTAAAAAAAGGAAAGAGTAATTGACCTGTTTGGAGCAGGAAGTGAGGAGAGAGCGAATAGCGAGCTTGAAGGATCTGTTGAGATCGGATTGCCTCCTTGATCCTCCTCCTCCTATTTTAGCAGGAGCAGCAGCAGAAGCAGAAGCAGCACTACTAGTTGCTTTCTCCATATTTCTCAATTTAAGAAAAAAAAAAAAAGGAGA
>Ga0307517_10015145_pt1 | contig 10269 bp, 12 predicted proteins | sample 23_EM_MG_FD_194515 | JGI IMG/M metagenome (GOLD analysis project Ga0307517, IMG submission 194515) | Populus trichocarpa ectomycorrhiza microbial communities from riparian zone in the Pacific Northwest, United States - 23_EM | ecosystem: Host-associated > Plants > Roots > Unclassified | place...
CACAAACAAACGCTTCTTCTCTGATGGCCACCACGGTCTGTTAATACCCTCCATCGGCAGCCCCTTAATTAAATGGGTGATCTAAAAATAATCAACACCAATAACCGGGGCCTGCCAATAAAACATTTGAAGCGCTACATATATGTCCACAGCTGTGTGTTTCTTGAATGAGTATGTTGAATTGAATCCGCAGAATTTTGGGGTGCATTCCTTCTAACACCCTCTGGTCGGTGTCGGGTGCACTCATCCCATAAGCCAAACGAAATGCGAAGCTCATTCTAGAGGGATAACTGCGGCTTACGAAACTCCATCACGGGAACGGGCACCTGGGATAATCGAAGCAAAGCCTGTGATCGCAAATCTGGCCAGCGATACGGTGGTCAGCTGGAGGGGCTCATAAACCGTATTTGATCATACCTGGTTTTGCAACACCATTGACCCGAGTTCCAGTCGTTGCATAAGTGGAACAAGTCCTAGAGCCTGAATCAGAGACTGCACCGTCAGTATAGGCGCGAACACATTTGTTATATTTCAAAATAGACAACGTTGTACTAACTTGTAGTTGCCTCCATTTCCCAGAACGTTGTCGTAATTAAGGGGAAGGAGATACTGCTTCCAGAAATAAGTACTCACCAATCGGTCCCACGTAGCCGTATTCTTACCAGGTTCAACTGCGAAGGGGAATCGTTATTACGATACTTTGTTCCGAGAGATAGGTCGAAACGTCTCGCTCAAATCCCAAAGGGTAAATGGGGTCACCGATCCCTATCATTTGCATTAAGGTTGGCAATGGCAGATGTTGATGTTGACTCGATTTATTTTGGAATATTTGCAGGCGATATGAGGAATGCAAATAAAGCAAAGGAACATTTGTTCAAAGTGTGCACATAAATCCCTAGCGTTCTCGATGATATGCGATGCTATTTGAGTTTTATTGGAACTTGAATGATTATACATACGGGATCTCTCCATCGTCTGGACAGTTATATCCCTTGAGCCAAAGCAAGCCATCCAAACGCGACTCCCTTGAGAATAATTGATGTGAGCATCCGAATGGCGAAGGCAGAAATAACCGACGCCATATTCTTGTGATGCGATCTGTACCTTTAGTACCTTTAGTCGCAAATAAATCCAGTCAGAATGCTTCTGGACACATGATACAGTCGAACCCCTCTTAACGCATACCCCTCGGTGGATGGCCCAGGGTATGCGTTATGAGGGGTTATGTGTTTGGAGAGGTACGCCAAAAATAGACTCGAAAAATCACCGAAAAACCAGAAAAAAATAGCACTGCAGATACGTTCTAAATTACAGTACAGGGGCGAATTTATACCAGTTTTGAGTGTTATATCTATGATCTCTTGAAAAATTTAGTTAAAACAGCATTTTTCATACCCCTGGTTTCCTTGAGGTGGAGCTGCCTATTATTGAATGAACCCAAAAGGCTTCAATCTTCTGCGCCATAAGGTGTTTTTTCCCTGCAACCTTGGCTAAATCACCTGTCTACTCCCTTAGCTTCCTCACAATTGCCTTTCCGGGTTCGTCCAATGCCTCAACCCCGCGCTCATAGTCTGAGGTGGCTTCCAGAGTCTCGATGATGCGCTCCTCATCAATAGTGTTTCCTTTATGGTCAAGCCAGTGCTCGTCAGAAGGTGAGATGGTTTCCTTCTGAGCAAGCTTTGCATTCAGTTCATCATTGCGAACTTTGAAACTCTGTGTAATTCTAGAAAAAGCCTTCTTGAGCACGTCGAGTCGTTTTCGAGTCGTACTTAGAAGGGATACTTATAGAGGTGAAAACCTCATGAATGTTCATTTTTGAGTTGTTCGCCTCATCCGGTGGCGCATCAATATGATGGGCCCACCGGCAAGCTAATTACATGACCAGGCCTATGTCTAACATAGTAGGCATACCTATGCGTTTTGCCTGCCAAAGGGTATGCGTTATTGCGGACCTATGCGTTATGCTGTGCAATTCCCCGCCTACCGACTTGGTGGACAGATGGAGCTATGTGTTATAAGGGGTTATGCGTTATCAGAAGTATGTGTTAAGAGGGGTTCGACTGTATTCCACAGGGCGTTCGTGCTGTCGTGGACCTTGAGGATAACATCTCCGGTTGACATATCAGTTGTTTATTTGTTCAAATTGTTGCTCTGTCGGCCGAACTTACTTCGCCAGTAAGTACTCTAAATTGAATCTGCTATCCCCCCGAAAACCATACCGTTGGTAAGGTCATCGCGATTGCCGTAGAGATCCTATTTTTCGAAGAGAGAATTGCTAAAGTGATCCTTCACCAGGACGCATAAAAATTCCAAGAGCGTGAAGAATCGAGAGGATGAGAAGTTCCATTTTTCTGATGGATATTTCGAAGGCAGAGAGCCCAGGCAACTAAATAACTCAAGGTGTTGTTCGCCCCTCTGAGTTCGCCGTTCAAAAGTCAGCAAATGCACTTGTACAGCACTCGGCTGGGAGTCTCGTTTCCAGGGATATCCATTAGAATTTAGAAGCTGATGCTATTTTGAGGACAATGGCCTGGCAAGTGAGGAAGATGGTAAACAAAATGGGCGCTCATTTACAGTAATGACTGTGTGGTTCTGTTCGGGTCTATCCGCTTGCTTGATCGCTGCGTTGATGATCTGACGAGCCAATATTAAGTACTGATTGGAGACTGATTAGGCCTTGGACCATATATAGGAGGAGATCATGATCAAGATATGGGAACATACTGATTTAGGCTTATCTGAGGTTCTGGAAAGCTGATTGGAAGCAAGGGAGCTCCACACCAAGCAATTAGGAAAGACGCCGAGCTTTGCAATTGGGACGCCAAATTCCGATTAGATCGACATTGACAGACCCATATCCCTCGTTTCTTTGAGCAAGCAAACGTCGCGGTATATGAAATTCCATGGGATTTTCCCACTCGCCTGGGCTCGTGGTTCCAAAATTATAAAGTACATCTCTCAGATTCATTGTGCATCGGATTGGGCTTGGGAAGGGAGGTGGCACTGTGCGCCTTCAATGTCAGAACTTCTCCGTATGTGAGCAAGTTACTGGTTCACCAATCAGCGCTCAGCAATCAAGTCGAGAATCTTTAATAATTATACACCAACTACCATTAGAAATTAATGAATACAGATGACTCGCATACGTGCGCTACCACGGTATGCCAGCAAAGCCCACAAGCGAAAAAATGACAGCGATAAAAGGATATGCATGTGTAAAGGGGGGGTAAGTAAGTAGTCTGTATATTCAACAACAGCCACGCGTATAATACTTATGCTTTTGCCCATAGTTCATTCTTCGTCCTCGAAACGAAGAATCTGCGCATCTTCATCTATAGGCAAATCTCTATAGCCTCTCCGCGAGTCGAACATGTGTTTATCCACACGAGAGGCGACCCATTCGTAAGCGATCCCAGCAACGCCGATAATAAACCACGGAATGGAAGCCAGGGTAGCAATGACGCCCGTGTCGTGACCGTATGATGTTCGGTTGGCATCTCCTGGCAGACGAATAGTTCTAGAGAAAAGAAAAAGAAAATTAGTGGAAAAGGAGGCAAGCAAAATCCACGCTAAACTCACCCTCTGGCCAATCCACTCCGACGATAATAATAATACCCCACAAGGGCGGTGAAAGCGAATGGAATGAGGATCATGAACATCCAGAACCAGCCACCCTTCGATCCGAAGCCAGGGCACAGGTGTTCTTTTCCATGGTCCGGGCGATAACCATCAACGCAGCTCGAGTACGGGATCAAACGATACGGTGTGCGCTCGTACCAGTAGGACTCGCCGTTCTTGCACGAGTCATCGTCTGCCAGCGGTGTTGTCCCTGGCACGAGAACGCATTCACCATCGGGTTGCTTGACATGGTTGAACTCGCTAAAGTAAATTGTAATATTGTTAGGTAGTGTCCTAATTTAACTTTGAGGTGGCAACCACTCCTTACCATTCGAAATCGACCTTTGTGCACGGACAGTTCTCCTTGATATTATCTGCAGCCTTGGGTTTAGTGCCAACCACGCAGTCAGCGGTTCGCACTCGTCGGTGGTACAGAGTCTGTTACCAGAACTTAGACGCGGCCTCAGACATTAAACGGGCGGGAAACGTACCCGTCGGCCGAATAGACAATGTTCAGCACGTTCCTCACTAGGACTCCAAAGTTCGAAATCATCGTGGCCAGGATCCTCGACATTAATCACACCTAAAGAGGAAAATTTGGTCACGCTTTGACCAACAGAAATGACGACGAAAACTCACATTGTCTCGAAGTCAACGCAGTAAAATCAATATGCACAACCACCGAGCCCCTCCTCTTCGGGTACTCTCCCATAAGAATGAACCTCCGACTCGTGTCCATAGGCACCGTAACAATCGACCGCACTCTCATCTTCTCATCGCTGAACTTATACTCCCTCCAGTGCAGCCCTTCATCAGTGCTGTAAAGGATGAAATCCGTCGGTTCCTCGTCGTTCGCCATAACCAACACCGATCCAGAGTCGCCGAACTCCCAGAGATGAGCATCCTTGTGAACTTCCTGCCACGTGAACCCGCCATCCCGACTGAGGAAGGTGTCGCTATCTGTATATCCTGCAAGAGTTTCGCCGACGTTGCCGACTGCCATAATCAAGCCTGGGACGGACGGGCTGCTGAAAGTAGCTCGAGGGTCATAACGTTCAGTGTAACCATGGAAGTGTAGTTGACATTTCTGTGTACACGTTAAGCAAATCACTCGCGTCGTCGATGAATGATAACCACAACGTACCGTTCCTTTACAAGCATATTCCTGACCTTGAGAGTCAACCTGAGGAGGCGCAACAGGTGACCATGTACCGCCTAATCATATTTTTGGATTGAATAACCATGGAAAAGAAGTAAAAAATAACCACATACCATCGTTATGCGTAATCCGAGTTTGCAACTTCTTTCTTCCGGAAACCGTTGCTTCCTCGGCGTTCGACACAATGTTGATTAGCGCGATTCCATCCAACCCAATCATCTTCTCAAAATCAACAAATCCACGACCGTCCCTGTTGACATTCTCCATCGATATACCGAAATACGTTCCGTTAGAATTGGATTTGAGGATTGTGCCCCAGAAGGGTGCTGGAGCTTCTGACATGGTCATGTGCAGGAAGAGGGATTTGGTACTCGATTCGAGGATAGTATAGGCCTGTCAAAAAATTGTTGACTAGGAAAAGGATGGGGGGAAAAAATAACGTACGTGTGTGTCAGGACGCATGCTTGGTGGGAACTGACCAAGAGCAAAATGCTTTCCGTCAAGAGAAACTTGGAGCTCGAGTGACCGTCTCGATTGGATCATCTACACACGATATTAGCCACAAAGAAAACGTAGGAAGGCGATAGCGAACCTCGGCAACCACCAAATACTCTGAAAACTTCGCAAACCCAACAACCGAATCGAAGAGCTTATTCTTCCTCGAATAAAAATTCGAACCGGCAACCAGCTCCAAGGGATTACTCGAGGAGAACAACCTCTGGGGACCATTCTTCTCCTTGTAAGACTCGCATATGATTTCCGTCGGGTCGGCGTTGATCTGCGTATCAGTGGCGAAAGCACAGTTGCGCACGTATCCTTCGATATAATCCCACCGGCGGCCGTTGTCCCGCGAATATTGCGCTTCTGCGCGACAATTCGGTCCCGGGCAATCACGGTTGCCTACCCAGATGAGATTGTCAGATGTAGGATGGAACCTAAGAACCTGTGCGCCAAATGCGTTCGGCGGGGTAGGCGCTTTCCCGACATTCCAGGTCCGTCCAGTATCAGTAGTGTAGAAGAATGTCTCGGAATTGGTGATAAGATACGCGCGGTCCTCTGAGTACTTGTGATTATAGAACACGAGGAATTGTTCTTCTGGGTAGAGTTGTCGCCAGGAATAGCCTTCGTTACTCGATTGCCATATCGTATGATCGTTCAACCGCACAAGGATAGTTTGTGAGGACTTGAAGTAGTTCTGCTGCACGATCTGGCTCTTAAACTCGAACTGTTAGACCATCGTCAGCATGGGGCAAAATGGGAGGGATCTAAATGCAAGTAAACTAACTGTTTGATGGATAATCTCGCCCTCGGCTGGTTGCGCTACAAACGTTGGACAGTATGAATGAATATCCAATGTCAAAGATAGCACGCAAACTGACCTTGAGAACACTTCTTGTCAACTTTTTCATCCTTCTTCACGCCCCCCGTACATGTGTTCCCAGGAATTTTCCTATAACCTGAGGAACCCTGATAGGTCTGGTCAGGATTGCCTGTACACACGCCAGCCGGAATGGGCTCCGGTCCTGCAGGTTCACATTTCCCACCGACGAGCACGAAGTTATAGTCGCTGAGAAAGTGTTCCTGTTAATTTGACAAACGACAACCGACATAAATGATGCGCACCACTCAAAGTCCGAATCAGTGCATTCACAGTTATCCTCGTGTACGATGGGATCGTTATACTTCTCACCAACGTAGCAATTGGCGTCAGGTTTTCTTCGTTTATACCATTGCTACGGACCGAAAATTAGCATAACTCGTACACCGAGTATTTCTAGAACGTACCTTGTGACCCATCAAGCACTCGGAGTTGTGTGGCCTCGCATACCATTTTTCATAGTCGCCATCAGTGCACTTTCTTCCTCTAGTCTTCGAGAAATCCAGATAAACGATAACAATTCGGCCGATACCGTTCGTCTGATCATGCCTGGAAACTTGGCCCAAGAGCAGGAACTTTTGCGACGTTGAGTCCGGAAGGGTGATGAGACCACGCGAACGGAGCTTGACGCCGATTTGATAGGTATTCCTACAAATTTACGGTCAACTACGGGCAGAAATGAGGAACGGGTAACGTACCAAGTCAGTCCGAGATCCAACGAATACCGAATTATGTCCGTAGCATGTTCATCATCCACCATAACCAAGATACTCCCCGAGTCTCCAAACTCGTACTGGTGGGCGCCCTTATGTACCATCCGCCAGTTCAACCCCCCATCCGTGCTCAGGAATGTGTCACCCTCTTCGTAATTCCAGAGATTCTCGCCAATGCTACCGACACCCATCACGAAACCAGGAGCAGGGGAAGAGAAAATGCGACCAAAATTGTGGGGTGACGTGACGGAATGGAAGTGTAATGAACAAGTATCGGAATCGGAAGGGTTGCATGCGATCTTCTTTTTGTCAACGTCCTCGCTGGGTGCCTTAATGGGTGACCATGATCGCCCGTCGTCGAAGGTGATGACCGTCTTTAGGCGCTTGGGGAGATTTCGTACTATAACATCCTGGGCGTTCGCGACCACATTCGCCAATCCAATGCCCTCGACACCATAAATTCGTTCGTAGTCGACGTAGCCATATCTATTGCGGTTCGTGTCCTTCAAGCTCTCCACGAAGAATGTGCCGTTGGAGTTGCTAACAAACAAAGTGCCGAGTAAGATGCCTTCTTGCAGCACCACGTCCACGGCAAGTGAGTGGGTGGTCGATTCCAACATCGTATACGCATTTTCGCGAAGTTTTGCTGAAGAAGCATGAGGGAAATGTGCTTTAGCCCAGGTCTTCGTGTCTACCGACACATAGAGAAGCATTTCGCCCATTGTGCGGGGGGAGAGGTCCTTCATGGCCACAACAGCGAATTTGGAGACGATGGCAAACGCGATAACACCTCGGGCATCCTTTCCAATCCCTAAATCCTCCACATTTTTGTTTTGGAAAAAGTCTGTGCTTGAGAAGAGGTGACTCGAGGAGAGGTCATGGGCCCCATTGGAGCCTGACGTGTCATATCCCACGCAATAGATCAAATCTGGGTGTGCGTCGTGTTTGAAGTCCTTCGTGCTGTGAGCGAATTGACATCGCTGGGTATCTTTAAGGAGAGACTTTAGGTCGTCGCTAAATGTTTCTTTGGTGTAGAATGTCTGAAAAGACGGCGTTAAAACGCGCTCACGGGAGCAATTCACTAACTGACCTCGACATGACACGTAGACCCAAACCGGCTGCAGCTTTCCCCTTGGTAGAGAATATAACCAAATTTTTTGGGGTCCGAATGGAATGATAGAGGTCGTGCTAGCTTCGCAGGCGGAAGTGGGACGTCGAATGGCCGCCATGTCTTTCCCCGGTCTTCTGTTCGGTAATGTTTTTTGCCAGGTGTAAGGGCATAAGCCTGTTAGAAGTTAGCGTGCCTCACAACCAAATGTTTACTGCACTCACATATCTGTTATCGATAGGATGTTCGATGACCATGCCGATCTCGCCCTCTGGTATCCCATTCGCGCGGTTCCAGCTCTTTCCCTCGTCAAGAGAGACATACACATTTCCCTCCATCGAATCATGAAATATGGCCGACTATTATTTCATTAGCCAGCATCCAAGGGTTCTTTAAAAAGTAACATACCTCCGTGTCATCGAAGAAAAAAAGTCGTGCTGGTAGGTTGCTAAATGAGTTGATGGTGTGGTCCGGCGTAGATTGGCCGGCAACGAAGATGGCCGAGAAAGGAAGAATAAGGGCCCAGCACAACGCTGCCGCGCCCGCTAGTCGTCGTCTTGACATTGTGGTGGTATTGGGACAAGCCCTGCTCAGTGCTTGCTGTCTCCACCACTGCGGCGACGCGTGACGAATTCCGTACAGCCACAAATCGAAAACAAGCCTTTTTAGGAAATTCTACTAAATCATTAAAAGTTAAGGGTTATACGGTCATATAACAGGAACCGTACGTAGACTGCATAACTACAAAAAAAAAAAACAGGAATGGGTATACTAAAGTCAAGTGCTAGTAAAATAACTCGAGAGCGGCAGGAAAGCAAACAGCAATACTGATACAGAAGCTTTCTACAATCACCCCCCTTCCGTAGTAGTATCCATAATCCCACAATCCCGCATAAAGCTTAACCAACCAGCATCCATACCACTCTCGGTAGACACACCCATCTCGGCGGCTCCAGTAGAGTGCATGTTGGTCGGGGCTGACGTTCCAAAGACTCCACTAGCGGTGCTGGGATTCTGAACGCCTCTGAGCCCACTAGCTCCTGCATCCATAGGTCCCATCGCAGCCGTTCCACTACTGTAGAATGACCCCGGGCCACCTGAAGGGTATTCATACCCATGGTATTGACCGTAAAAGTGAGGAGGAGGGGAGTATACATTCCCAGGAGGCTCCAATCTCAGATTTGTCGTCGCCTGCTGCGCAGGAGGAAGCAGAGTATGGCTAGTAAAATTCCGCGACATATTAGGATTTGATACCGGTGCCCTTCTCAGTATTGGTGGTCGAATATTTACTTGAGGATGATAAGTCGTTCTCATCCCGGATTGATTCGGACTCGAAGGATATTGATTGAAGTTCGACGAAGACGCAGCTTGCCCCGGCGGATCAGAGCTCGTCGCAGTCGTAGCCCACTCCATTACAGGGTCAGGTCTCGGGATAAACGAGGAGCTCCGACTCGTTGATTGGGGACTGGGCAAGGCAGTGGTCCCCGCTGGAGTGTGCGTATTCGTATTTTGCTATGTAACAGCGACTTTAGCAACCAGAGATCAATGAAAAAGAAAATTGACTAACACTCCTCCCTGAAACAAGGCTGCGCTCGTATGGGCCCTCATATACGGTATCCGAACTCGAAACCGGACCCATCGAACCAACCGTATCCCCACCATGCCTCTGCTGCTGCTGCTGCGAAACAGCCCTCCTCACCGCATCCTGATTCAAATACGTAATCAACGAAGGATGCACATCCGGAAGACCCAACCCAAGACCTAACATCCCACTCGCCGACGGCGATGTCGGCGAAAGGTTGGAAACATTGCTCGAAGGCGTTTTCGGCGAAGAGCCAGATGTAGATGCATGGCCGCTACTAGACATCGACGGCGACCGCTGGTGAGGAGCCTTGCCTTTCCTGTCAATCACGCGCATCTGTCCGCCAAAGATGGCGAGGTCGTCTTCGAGGTCATCCACTGATTCAACAGAAGGCGTCGGGCTGGCGATACCGCGGGAGAGTCCCTCGTACACCCGGTTGGCTTTTTCTTTGAGTTTCAGGAGAATTCCCTTCGTATAGGGTAAATACTTGTCGTTTTAATCAAGGCCATTAATACTCACTAAAGCCACCTTCGCGCGTTGTGACTGCGCAGCGGTCTGTTCAAATAGACTCAACGCCAGATTGAAGTCTCTCATCGCAATCGAGGCAATATTTGAGTTCGGCGAACGCGTCACGACCGTCCCCACAATGACCTAAAATTCCCAATGAAATCAGCCCCCTCAGAAATTATTATACTCGGGACTCACAGCCGC